>LSQX01027401.1_pt1 | contig 244970 bp, 218 predicted proteins | sample 654561 | NCBI WGS metagenome assembly LSQX01 (sample SAMN04489861, study PRJNA283612) | anaerobic digester metagenome | isolation source: 4 biogas reactors fed with cattle manure at either 37C or 55C with and... | place: Denmark: Kongens Lyngby | collected 2014 | reverse complement strand
CAGGGCGGAACGATCCGTGGCAAGCGGCTGCTCTGCCGTGAGTTATTCCGCGAGCGGAAATCCTTTTTCCCGCCAGGCACGAATGCCGCCGTCCATCGAGAGTACGTTCGTGTAACCCATTTTCTGCAAGCTTTCGGCGGCAAGCGCCGAGCGGTTGCCGCCGCCGCAGTAGAGAACAAGAGGAGCGTTGATGTCGGGCGCGTTCTTTTCGATGTCGCGCTCGATGACCCCTCTGCTGAGGTGAATCGCCCCCGGCAAATGGTCTTTGGCGAACTCGCTCTCCTCGCGCACATCTATGAGGATCAGTTTTTCGCCTCGATCCAGTTTTGCCTTGACCTCGTCTACGTTGGTTTCCCGCACATGTTTTTTCGACTCATTCACAAGCTGCAGGAACCGGGTGGAATGCTGACGAGGCACGGAGGATTCCTGCTTGACGGTCTGGGAGTTGGCCGATAGCGCCAGCATCGGCAGCAGCCCAAGCATAAGAACAATCTTGCTTCGCATAATTCCTCCTTCTTGGGAAGAATTCTGCACGCAGGCGATGGCAAAGTCAAACCGGCGGCGCCACTTCCGTCAAAGCGCTGTGGTTTCACTTTTCCACGATGCGCATTACGAGTCCGCGGAGATGGGTTTCGTTCCCGGGTCCAGTTTGTCGAAGCCGCAAGATGAATGGCTTGCGGGATGGGCTGTTTTCTGCGTCTGTCCTGGAGGCGGCTTCGGGGCTATCGCGGGGCGGTTAGCGCCCGTTGCGCAACTTGCATCGGGAATCCCCGCCCCGCATTGTTGAGTCAGGCGCCCAGCCTTCCCCTGGAGGCCATGGTATCCGCCACCTTCTTCATGCCCAGGTCTTCCAGGGTTTTCCTGGTCGGCCAGCCGTGGTCGGTATCCCAGCCCTCCAATTTGTAGAAGTGGGTTTTAAATTCCTCTACGCCGGCCTTGTCCAGGTAAATGTCCGGGAGGTCGTCCCAACGCCATTTGCCCTCTTCGTATACCGGGACCCCGCCAAAAGCGGCCATCCCGCCCGCTCCGGGCCTGTACATGTACGGGAAGAACACTTCCTGCTCCCGGCTTAGCCCGGCCATGGTTCGAATGGACCGCTCCAGGGTCCAAATCTTCCTGCCGGTTTCCATGGTGTCGGCAAAGGAACACCCGCTGCCGGTAACCGCCCGGTAATAGTTCATTTCCATTTCGGGAGTGACCGTGTTCAGCCGCGGCAGGAAAAACTCGCAGAAGGCCATGGATTCGTTCCAGAAGCTCGCGTAATGCCGGGTCCAAGCCACTTGCTTGGCCTTATGCTCGGAATAGATGCCGGTTTTTCCGGCTTCGTCCCCTTTCCAGGCATAGTTGAACATGAAGATATCGCCGTCATAAGGAATTACCCTGGCGGAAAGCCGTTCCAGTTTCGTCATAATGGGAGTGCCGTCCCGGGAAGCCCCGACGGCCGAGCTGAACCCGTGCCAACTGGGATCTCCGGCTCCGAGCAGGTAGCTGTAGGCCCATTCCACGTACGGCATGGTCCAATGCCCTGTGGCCCCCCAGGCCGGGAACCGCAAGGCGCCGGATTCCATGTCCTGTTCCAGCCGCCCCCACCTCTTGGCCGCTTCGCAGACGCCTTCGGCTATGGCGTCGCCGATTCCTTCGCGCCGGGCTATCGCATCAAGGAACGCTTCGCGGAAGACCAGTTCCCCCCATTGGTCCATGGGCAGCGGGGCCGATTCGATCTGCTTTCCCGGGCCCAGCACGCCCTGCTCATAGAGGTAACGCAGGTACCAGCCGATGCCTGTTTCCATCGGTACTTTGCCGTGGAAGAACTCCGGGGCACCGGGAACGTCCGACACGAACGCTCCCGTGAAATGCGCCGCCCAGGAACTGGCTCCGTATTTCATCAATGCCCCGGCGGCGCGGTCCGCCGCCTCCGTTCCGCGATCGCTCAGCCACAACTGGCTGGTGCACATGGTTTCGCCGCCATATAGGGTGTTGCGTCGGCGGTCGGCGCGGAGGCAGGGATTGCAGGAACCATCCCCGGCTATTGCGGAACCGAATTGCCCCGTTACGATCGGCGTCTGCATGTCGGCCAACCTGGCATCCAGGACGCCCTTGGGATCGGCCATCTTCACATTGCCGGTCCCCGTCACGCTGATGGCCTTTAAATTCTTCGCCCCGAAAACCGAGCCGTAGCCGCTGACGAGGCTGCTGCAGCCGCTGCCGTGAATCAAGGCCGCCAGGCTGGACTTGGTTTCTCCGATTGGGCCGATACACACGATCTGGGGCCTGGCCGTTGTATAGGTGTTCCCGATCTGTTGCCATTCCTCGCCGAATCGAGTCCTTCCGGCGACCATGGATTCAATCCGGACCTGGGTCGTCCACGTGTCCAGGCCCCAGAGCTCCTTCGCTTCCTCGATTTTGACCTGATCGTTGATGATATTGATCCATACCGGCTTTTCCGCCCGGCCCTCCACCACCACGCCATCCCACCCCGCCAACTTCAACATGGTGGCAAAGCGGCCGCCAAAATTGCCGCGGTGGAATTCCCGGGTTGGAAAGGTCTCCGGACAGATGCCGCAGACACTGGTCCTGCCGGCTCCGGGAACGCCCGTAGCCGCCAGTCGACCCGCCATGATGGGAAAGACATGGCGCGGATCGTGGGGATCCCTCAAGTCCCATTCCCCCGGGGCGACTGCGAGATCCCAGAAGATGGCCGCGCCAATTCCATAGCCGCCGCCGAATTCCTCGTATTTTGCGGTGTCGATCGTGCTGATTTCTCTTGTTGTCAGATTGACTCGTGCGATTTTTCCCGTGAATCCGTTGGCCATATCCGTTCTCCCTCCCTAGGACTTCGACGCCGGCGGTTCTTTGGCGGTTTTGGTTCCCGGCTTACGGGACGGCGTCTTCGGCGCCGGAGGAGCCAGGTCGACGTCGTACCCGGATACATCCTCCTGCGGAGGAGCTTCATGGACAATCTTGAGCGCCTTGGCCGGGCAGCTCGTAACACATGCGGGTTCCCCGTCGGGGCCGCCCTTTTTGCTCCAGAAAGGCGCGTCGATGCAAAGGTCGCACTTGGAAGATTTGTTCTTGTAGGGATTCCAGACCGTTCGGCGAGGCCGTTGGGGGCAGAATTGGAGGCACCGCTTGCAGCCGATGCACTTGGCCTGGTCGATGACCCGGACATTGCCGTGTTCGCCGTCGATATGAGCGGCGCCGGTCGGACAATTCTGGACGCAGAGCGGCGATATGCATTGACGGCAGACCGCCATGACGACGTCGAGCGGATACTTTGTGAACGATGGCGCATCCCGGATAATCTGAATCCGGGACAGGGTGGGGTTGGCCTCCCCCTGGTGGCTCATCGAACAGGCGAACATGCAGCTTTGACAGCCCCAGCACAGCCTGCTGTCATAGACCAAATAGCCGGTCGAGGCCGCGTAGGATGGAGCTGCCGGTTGGGCCAGGGCCCCGGCAACGGAGGCGGGTACGGCCAGGGCGCCGGCTGCGATCGCTGCACCGCCGCCGAACAGAAAATCCCTTCTCACAATCGATCTCCGCCTGTCATCGGTTTTCTTCGATTCAGTCATTGACCGATCTCCTTGACATAAGTTCTGATAAATCTCCCGGCCGCAGGAAATACCTGTGTGTCAGAAATCCAAAACCGATTACCTGGATCTTCGGTTACATTGCCGCCATAGTCAAGATGATGCCGCCTGGATCGAAGAACCGGGTTCAGGATCCACCCAAAGAGCCGCAGGAGGCGCCGATGTCGGCGCCGCCGGAAAAGCGCCTTGCCACGGGCTGTCCCAGGTGGCGCCGCAGGGCGTCGCGGAAGGAGTCGAGTTCCGCCGCGTCCGGGGGGGTGTAGCGGCCGGTCGGATCCCAGACGTCGATCAGGTCGAGCCGGACCGGGGTGTCGCCCACCAGCCGGCCGAGCGCGCGGGCGTCTTCTTCCGAAACGTTCACCCCGCCGATGCAGACGTAGCTGAGCATGACGCGGGTGCGCCGGGACTCGGCGTGGCGCCGGGCTGCGGCCATGACCTCGGCGACCGGGGTGCGGGCGGCGGCCGGAACCAACTGTTTTCGTTTTTCATCGGTCGCGGCCCCCAGGCTGATCGAGAGGCGGAATTTCCGCCCCTCCGCGGTGAACCGGTCGATCTGCGGGACCAGGCCCACGGTGCTGATGGTGATCGCCCGGGCGCCGATGGCCGCGTGCACCGGGAAGCTCAGCAGTTCCGCCGCCGCCATCACCCGGTCGTAGTTCAACAGCGGCTCCCCCATCCCCATGAAAACGGCCCCGGTCACCCGCCCCCCGGCGGCGCCCACGAGCGCGCGCGCCTGGAGGAACTGGTCGACTATTTCCCAGCCCCGCAGGTCCCTCGGGGCCGGAATCCTGGCGGTGGCGCAGTAGCTGCACCCCATGACGCAGCCGATCTGCGAGGAGACGCAGACCGAAAAGGCGCCCGGCTTGTGGAGCGGGAGGATGACGGTTTCCACGACCCTGTCGTCGGGGGTGGCAAACACCAGTTTCTCGAACCCCGGATCCTTTGACGGGATGCGTTTGACGAGGCGCAACCGTGGCAGGTCCGCGGCCGCGGGGAGCAGCCGGCGGGGCAGGATGCCCGCCCGGCGGCATTCCTCCACGCCGCACTCCCCCCTGCCGACGAGGAGGGCGAGCCAGCGGCGCGCGTTGGAGAGGGGGAGCGACAATCGGCGGGCCCGCAGTAGAAACTCGGCGGGACTCTGGTCGCGGGGGTCCCATTGGTCCGGCATCTTTTCGGAGATCATAGCCGTTCCATCCGGCGCACGATCCATTCCCTCCCTTTCTCGAGCTGCTCCCCGAACGTGTCCGCCCGGAATCCCGTGCGCAGGGCGATATGAAGGATCCTCTCCGGCAGGGGGATGGGGGTCCGGAGCAGGTCGAGGGCGCTCATGAACCCCGTTCCGCGCGGGACGGGTATTTTCAGCGGCCATTCGTCGTAAAGGGCATTGGTGAAGGAGACCAGTTCCCGGAAGGGGAGCCGGCCGAGGACCGCGGCCTCGTCCATGCGCACGAGGAGGTGGTCGAAGGCGCGCAGGTAGTAGACCAGCACGCTCGTGGCGTGGCGGCTGTATTCGTACCAGGACAGGCCTTCGACGGCCCGGTCGAACACCCCGAGGGCGGCGGGGCTCAGGTGGGGGAATTCCCGGGCGGCCTCGCACGCCACGCTGTTGCAGCAGCCGGTGTGGTGGAAGAAACCCGCCAGGTCGCGGCCGTCATGCCCCCCGGAGGTTGGCGCCAGGGGATGGGCAAGGCACCCGGGCCGCTCCCCCGCGTCGATGAACCCCAGGAGTTGGCACTCGGGCAGCTCCCCTTGCCCGCGGGGCCCGGAGGGAACGGAGCCGCCGACATGGAGGGAAGCGGGACCCGAATTGGCGCCGTGCCGGTACCGGTAACCTTCGGCTCCGGCGACGGCCTCCATGTAGCGGGGGAGCGATTCCCGGGGGCGCTCCGGGTCGTAGATTTCCAGGAAAAGCCGGCGCCTCCGGGCAAAACGCCGTTCCATCTCCCCCCTGCCGACATCGGCGAAGGCGTCCTCGTACCCCGATGCCTCGATCCTCGGGCCCCGGCGCGGGTTGAAGTTGGCGAATTTCAGCAGGAGGCCTCCAGGCCCGGGCCAGGCGCCGTCGGCGGCGCGCCAGGAATCGCCGCCGATGTGGGGGAGGCAGCAGCGGACGCAGGAGAGTGTCCCGCGCAGGCAGAGGTTCGCCCCGGTCCCGGCGCCGGGGCGCAACAGCGCCTCCATGGCCCCGATTTCCCTCTCCTGTTCGACCGGCGGCAAAAGCTCCACGGGGATAGAATAGCATCCCGCGCCCCCTCTTCGTCCGCAAAGCGCGCCGTTTCTCCTTGTTCCTCCGCCCGGAAACGCTTATAAGTAATAGATGGCTATTATTCGGACACGGGCGGGGGTGCAAGGCGGCTCCCGCCTCACAATTCAATGCCGGGCGGCCGGTCCGGCGGAAACCCAATCGGAGAACATTCATGGAAATTAGACTGAATTCCAACGCGCAGCAGCCCCTTTCCACCAAGGTCTTTTTCAGCGACGAGAGCGGCTTCTCGGTCGCTTCCGTCATCGTCATGGGGAAGAAGGACGCGGTCCTGCTCGACGCCCAGTGGACGCTGTCCAACGCCCACCGTGTCATTGCCGAGATCGTGGAAACGGGGAAGAACCTCACGACGATCTATCTCACCCACGCGCACCCGGACCATTACTTCGGCGCCGGCGTGATCGCCGCCGCCTTCCCCAAGGCGAAGGTCGTGGCCGTCGGTTCCGAGGCGGAGATCATCAACAAGCAGTTCTTCGGCAAGATCGAGCACTGGGAAGGCGTCATCGGGGCCCACAACGTCTGCCGGGTCACCACCAAGGCCGAGGCGCTGAAGGAGGACTACTTCGAGCTGGAAGGGCACCGCATCGAGGTCATCCCCAAGGTCATGGGGGACATGCGCTACAACACCATGGTATGGATCCCGTCGATCAAGACCCTGTACGCCAGCGACGTCCTCTTCAACCAGGCCCACCCCTTCACCTGCGAATGCACCAAGGAAGAACGGGCGCAGTGGATTGCGGACGTGGACAAGATCGAAAAGATGGGGGCCGAGGTCATCATCCCCGGCCACCAGAAGCCCGGGATGCTCTTCGACAACAGTTCGCTCGATTTCACCCGCGATTACATCCGGGCGACGGAAGAGGAACTGGTGAAGACCGACAGCGTGGCTGAATTCTACTACGCCATGTTTAGCCGTTACCCCGACGCCGTGATGTCCAAGCTGAGCAACGGCATGAACGCAATGGTGTTCAAGGGCGGCCTGGACTGGAACTGGCGCGAAATCGAATAGACCCGCCAACCCTCCGACCGATCCGGGTCCCGCTCCAGTGGACTACAGTCCTTGGAGCGGGACCCGCTTTTTATTCGGGCCCGCCTCCCCCTTTCCCCCCAGCCGATTGGGTCTTCCCCCTTTCGAAAATGATGGTAATATTTCCCGGCTGTATGGGGCGGGGGCGGGACGCTTTTGGCGCGGCCCGGTTCCCGGCCGTCAAGGCAATGAGCATGCTCCCGGTGCGATCCGGGGTTTTTGGTGAAACGCAGGCGACGGGAAAAGCGTAATACTCAAGTTGGAAGTTGAGTTCCAGTGCCTGGCTGATTTGACCGCGGGCATTCCGGAGGCAAAACGGAGAGCCGGCGAATCGGGATCTTTTGAAGTTGACGAGGGTAAACGAGGGATGACGGCCGCCTGAGGGCGCCGACCCCGAGTGCCGAGTGAAGCGTTTTGTTTCCATCCGCCTTACCTTCCTCTTTTAGAGTCCCCTGGCATACGAAAGCGGAGACGGCAGCATGGTCCCGGCGACAGGCGGCGGGTCCGAGAGTTGGTTTTACGATGAACGGCTAAAAGGAGAACTTGCATAATGTTCAGCAGAAAAAACGTTGTTTTGATGTCGGTGCTTTTTGTGTTTTTGCTTTCCCTCCCGCTGATGGCGGCCCAAAAAGGTTCGGCCCGTGTCACGCTGACCAAGGCGGTTTTTGTGGCCGGTACCGAGACCGAGATCAAGGCCGGGAAGTACGACGCCAAGTGGAATGCCGAGGGGGAGGATGCGACCGTGGTTTTCTCGCCGGTGGGCAAGCCCGACAAGATTGAAGTGAAGGGGAAGGTGGAGAGCGTGGACAAGAAGTTCGAGTTCAACTCGCTCGGGATAGGGACGGATGCGTCCGGCCGCCCCGCCATCAAGAACCTGCAGCTGAAGGGGAAGACGATGCGCATCGTCTTCGAATAAGTCCGCGCGTTTTTGCCGCCGGATAAAGGGCCGGTTCGCGTTTCCCGGCACGGTGGGCTTTGTTCCTGCCGTGCCGGGGGGCGGGAACCAGGCCCTATTTTTCCCCCTTCCGCCCGAGCGCGAAACCCACGATCCTGCCCAGCGTTTCGGAAAAACCGAATCCCGCCGCTTCCGCGGATTCCATGAAGGACACCCCTTCGGTGAGATCGGGGTTCGGGTTCACTTCGAGAACGTAGGGCGTCCCGTCCTCCGCCAGCCTCATGTCCACCCGGGCGTAGTCCCTGCAACCGGTCGCCTGGTAGGCGCGCACCGCCTCCCGCTTCACCCGCTCTTCCGTTTCCGGCAACAGGTCCGCCGGGCAGATGGAATGCACCTTGTGGTAGGCGGGGGAGAGGGGGTTCCATTTGATGTCGTAGGTGATCAGGTGCGGATGGTCCTCCGGCAACTCCTCGAAGTTGAAATCGATGATGGGGAGCACCTCGGGCGGGTCGTTCCCGATCACGGAGACGTGCAGTTCATCTCCTTCGATGAATTCCTCGACCAGGATCGGGGGGTGGAAAGCGGCGAACATCCGGTCCACCCGGTGCAGCAGTTCCGCGTAGTCGCGGACCACCGAATGCTTGTCGACCCCGGCGCTGCCGTCCTGGCGCGAGGGCTTGATGATGAGGGGGTAGTCGAGCCCGTGGTCGGGACGGATGATGGGACGCTTCAGGATGTAAAAACGGGGAGTGGAAATCCCGTTCTGCACGAGGAGCTGCTTCGTCAATCCCTTGCGCCGGCACAGGGAGAGGCAGAGGGGGGGCGCCCCCGTGTACGGGATCCCGAACAGGTCGAACAGGCCGGCGACCGCCCCTTCGTGGTTCAGGTCGTTATGGAAAAACTCCACGAGGTTGAAGATGGCGTCGGGCGGATGTTCCGCAGCCAGGCGGCAGAGGAGGTCGAAATCGTCCTTGAGGTTGACGGCGCGGGCTTCGAACCCCTCCCGGGCGAGCGCCTCCACGATCGCTGCGTATTCCTCCTCGGCGGTGGCCACGGCGATGGAATATTCCGGCGTGAAATCGAGCGAGGCGGGATCCACGTTGCGCAACGCGAGGTATTCGTCGGTTTCCTCGAGGTGATTGTAAAGGACGAGGATCTTTTTCTTCTCGGAATCCATAGCGGCCCCATGCAGGCGCCGGAAACGACGCCGGAGCCAGTATATCCCAGCGGTATCCGGGGAGCCCTCCTTTTTTCGCGGGGGAAGGGGGCGTCTACTGCTGGTAGAAAATGAGCGTGCCGCCGGGAATGTCCTTGGCGTTGATGTCGTCCCCGCTCAGGATGCGGCCGTCGGGGTACCGGTAATAGGTCGAGGGGTAGTTCCACTTGGTCCCCGCGATGCTGGTCGCAGGCCGGCGGGATTTGACGTGCCCGCCGTAGACATAGCCCACCAGCAGCCGCGTTCCCTTCGGGGGAGTCTTCAGCAATCGCTGCAAGGAGCGTTTTTTCTTCAGTTCGGCGCCGGTACGGACGAGGCCGTCGGGAAAGAAGTAGATGGTGGTGGCGCTCGTGGCCGCCACCCCTGCGATTTCCGCCGGGGTGTTGCCGTCCTTGCCGATTTCCAGGAAGCCCTCGAACCGCTCGGTATCCTCCGCTTCGTTGAGCAGCACCCGGGTGCCGCTGGGGATGCGGCCCCAGTCCTGGATTTTGTCCCCCCCCAGCCGTCGGCCGTCGGGAAAAACATAGACGGTGCTCGGGTGGTTGTACCGTTCCCGGGCGATATGCCACGCCGTCCGGTTGAGCGCGATCAGGGGGGACTCCGGGGGGACCTCCACCGTTTCCGGGGCCGGCGGGGGGGACGGGGCGCCGGTCGCCGCGAGGACGGGTTCCGACCGCGGCGGGAACAGAAAGCTGAACAGCTCCGGGTCGGCGACTTTCAGCTTTCCGGCCTGCACGTCGGGATCCCCGGCGGGCGCCCCGTGAATCCCCAGGCGCTCCCGGATTTCCGGGCGGGCGAAAATCATTCCGCAACGCTTCCGCCCGCGGTGGTTGTCGTTGTGAAAGCGGTTCGGGCGTCCGTAGGCCACCATGGAGTGGGTCAGGATGCGCTCGTCGGGGATGTTGTAGATGCTCTTCAACTGCCGCAGCAGTTCCTTCAGGGCTTCGGTTTGGGCGGGGGTGATGTCCCGGTTGTGGTACCCGCAGACCTCGACCCCGATCGAGTAGTTGTCGATGTTGCTTCTCCCCTCCCACATGCTCCTGCCCGTGTGGCGGGCGATCTTGGACTTGTCGATGATGCGGAGCACCTTGCCGGAAGGGGAGACGAAATAATGGGCCTCCCCGTACCGCACCAGCTTGTTGAGGGAGCCCTTTTCCTCCCCCTCGGTGGTGTGGAGGATGATGTAGCGCGTGTGCGGCCGCTTCGGACGCTTGCTGTTCAGGGGGCTCAGCCGGTTGGAGATCCGCAGGGCTGCGGCGGCCGCCATCCGGACGGTCACGCCGGGGAGCGCCAGGCACGCGGCCGCGATCTTCAACAGCTCCCTGCGCGAGGGAACGCGGGTGTCCCCATCATTCATGAACGCCCTCCATGCCGAATTGCTCCGCCCCCCCTCCCCCTCCCCGGGAAAGCGCGATCTTCAGGAGGGGAGGAGTCACCAGGGTGGTGACGATGATCATGATGACGATGGCCGAGAAGGTGGGGTCGTCCACGATATTCAGGCTCCGGCCGATGCTGGCGAAAATGAGCCCGACCTCGCCCCGGGGAATCATGCCGACGCCGATGCTCAGGCGGTTCAGTCCCTTCCCCAGCGCGCCCCAGGCACAGGCCTGCTTGCCGATCACGGCGGCCGCCGTGAGGCCGGCGGCGATTCCAAGGACGGACAGGTCGACGAAACTCTCCAGGCGCACCTGGATCCCCATCTGGACGAAAAAGATCGGGACCAGGACGGCGGAGATCGGCTTGATCAGGCGGAAGATGTCGACATCCTCCCGGAATTCCCGGAAATGGACCTTTTCCAGCAACAGCCCCGCGGCAAAGGCGCCGACGATGCCGGCCAGTCCCGCCAGCCCCGCCAGGTAGGAGAGCAGAAAAGCGAGGAGCAGCGAGGAGAGGAGCATGACCCCGGCCGTGCGCAGCTTCGCCAGCAGCTTCATTATCCTGGGGATGACGAAAGTCCCGACGGTCAGGGATCCGCCGAGGAAGAGAACGGCGACCGCGACGAGCCGGAAGATCGATCCCAGCTGGATCGACTGTCCCGCCTGGGCGGCGGTGATGACGCTCGAGACGACCGCGAGCACGATCAGTCCCAGCACGTCGTCGATGACCGCGGCGCCGAGGATGATCTGGGCTTCCCGGGTGTGGAGTCGCCCCAGGTCCTGGAATACCCTGGCCGTGATCCCGACGCTGGTGGCGCACAGCACGCTCCCCACGAACAGGTGGACGTAGTGGAGGCTGAAGCCGGGGGGCATGCTCGCCGCGATCTGGGCCGGCATTTCGCGGATGAACATCCAGCTGACTCCGTACCCCAGGATGAACGGGGCGATGACCCCGACGACGGCGACGATCAGGGAGGATGCCCCCACCTTCATCATCCCCTTCATGCTCGATTCCAGCCCGACCTCGAACAGGAGGATGATGACGCCGAGGCGCGCCAGCCCGTCGATGATCACGGCCCAGTGGACTTCCAAAACCTGGGCGCGCAGCGGTTCGAAGAAGCCCCACGCGGGGTTGATGAGGACCAGGTTGCCCAGGACGATGCCGCCGACGAGTTCCCCGAGCACCGCCGGCATATGGAGCCGCTCGAAAAGCTCGCCCGCCCCCTTGGCGGTCGCGAGGATGAGGATCAGGGCCAGCAGCAGCGGGGCGACGGGATCTTCGTGGGCCCCCGCGCCCGACGCCATTAGGTCGGGGACGAAAAGGGCCAGGCACAGGCCGGGGATGAGGAAGGGTTTCAGGGGGGAAAATCCGCGGGCCATAGGAATTCCATTTGCCGGAACGAGCGCTCCCGCCGCCTACGGCAATGCCGCCTGGGCAGGGCGTGGAATAAAGTTACAAGGTAACATGAACGATCGGAATACAAAACAAAAGTTGCAATTCCGGCCCCGGCGGAAACCATGTTATCCTTGCCCCGTCCTGGGGGAATTCTATGACGGTGGCCGTGGCATTCGCATTCATCGGCGGGGTGATCCTGATCAGTTTCCTCGCCCACATCCTCTTCAAGGTCACGAAGATTCCCAGTGTTCTGCTCCTGATCGGGATCGGCGTTGTCCTGGGCCCTGTCACCGGATGGATAACGTCCGATTCCCTGGTCGCCATCGCGCCCATTTTCGGGACCCTCGCGCTGCTGATCATCCTGTTCGAGGGGGGACTGGGCCTGGACGTGGCGAGCGTCCGAAAGCAGGCGCCCAAGGCCCTCATCCTGGCCCTGCTCGGCTTCCTTTTTTCGTTCGTCGCCGTGGGGGCCCTCGCCCTCTTCGCGCTGGGCATGGGCGTGATCCAATCCCTGCTGCTGGCCTCGGTGCTGGGCGCCGCCAGTCCCGCCATCGTCATTCCCCTGGTTTCCGGCCTGAGCGTCTCGCAGGAGATCCGGACGCTGTTAAAGCTCGAAACGGCGCTCGGGGACGTGCTGCTGATCGTAGCCGTCCTGTTTCTCCTCGACGCCTACGCGACCGGCGAGCAGAGCGTCCCCGGAATCGCGCTCGCGCTCTTCCTGTCCATCGCGGTGGCCTTCGTCGTCTCTTCGGTAGCCGGGGCCCTGTGGGCACGGCTGATCGGCTGGATGGGGAAGGAGCCGCTCGCCTACATGCTGACGCTCGGGTTCGTCTTCCTGCTCTATTTCGTGGTCGATGAACTGGGCGGCAGCGCGGCGCTCGCGGTTCTGATGTTCGGGATGGTGCTTGAAAACATGCACGTGGTCGTCGACCGGATCAGCCCGCAGATCCGTGATTTTTTCGGCGTCGAGCTGCGCGCCGAACAGTTCGCCCTCCAGGAGTTCATGAAGAACATCACGGAGGAGCTGTCGTTTCTCATCCGGACCTTCTTCTTCGTCTACCTGGGGTTGCTCCTCGATTTCCGCGCCCTGACCCCCGGCATAGCCCTTTCCGGCGTCGCCATGGTCCTTCTCCTCCTCCTCGCCCGGTACCTGGCGGTACGCATCGTCCTCAGGAAGAACTCCTATACCACGGGAGAGCGGCAGATCGTTCTTTCGATGCTTCCGCGCGGGCTCGTGACGGCGGTCATGGCTCTTCTCCCGGTCCAACAGGGGGTCCCCGGGACGGAACTGTTCCCCGTCTATGCCTTCCTCGTGATCGTGGTGAGCAACCTTTGCATGACCGGGGGAGTGATCTTTGCCGAGCGCCAGCTGGGGCGGGAACGGCCTGCGTCGGCGACTCCGGTCCCGGAGGTTACGGTCCAGGAGGCTCCGGCCCCGGAGGTTACAGCGCCGGTCCCGGATGCGATCCGGGAGCGCGTGGCGGCGGAAATCCTTCCCGAGGAGCCGGATCCCCCGGCGACGGAGGCCGGGGGCTCCGGGGGGCGGAAGAGGGATACCTTTACCGGGTGGATGATGCGGTTTCTGGGGATCCGGCCCGGGGAACGGGAATCGCAGTACCTGCAGGCGATGAGGAACGCGTCTATGGCGCCCGGGATCTTCTGGGTGCAGATCCTGCTGGCGTCGGTGCTGACGGCGCTGGGCCTGGTGCTCGACCAGAGCTCCATCATCATCGGGGCCGCCCTCATCGTGCCTATCGGCTGGCCCGTGCTGGCGGCGGGCCTGGCCCTGGTGGTGGGGGACATCTACCTCCTGCTGAAGCTGCTCTTGAAGCTGCTGCTCGTCGTCGTCCTGGTCGCCGCCCTCTCGGCGTTGTTCAGCGAGCTGTTGCCGTTCAATGCCATGACTGCCGAGATCGGGTCCCGCACCCGGCCCACGATCCTCGATTTCCTGGTCGCGCTCTTTTCCGGCATGGCGGGCGCCGTCCTGGCATTCTCCCGCCGGCGACTGCTGCATCATTTCCCGGGGGCGCTGCTGGGACTTGCACTGATGCCGCCGCTGGCCGTCCTCGGTTTCGGCCTGGGCAGGGAATTCAGCACGGAAATCTTCCAGGGGGCGGCGCTGCTTTTCGTCACCAACCTTTTTGCCGCCATCCTGGGCGCCGCGGTGGTCTACTCGGCCGTCGGCATGCCCGCGGCAGCCGCCCTGGAGACGGTCCGGGCCTGGAAACGGCGGGAGATGCGCCAGCCGTTCGTCCGGTTCCTGTTCGAACGGCTCCGGCTCGGAGGCATCATCGGACGGGCGGGGAGCGCACGGGCCCGACTGATGGTCATCGTCGTCTTCCTCCTCGCGCTGCTCATCCCCCTGCAGATGGCGCTGGACCAGCTGGGCAAGGAATTCCGGGCGCGCCAGGCGGTTTCCGCCGTGGAAAAGATGTTCGACCAGCCGGGGCGTTCCGCCATCATCAACTCGGCCGCCACGATCGGGGAGGAGGGGATTTTCGTCCGCGTCCAGGTGGCGACCAATGCCTTTTTCACCTCGGATGACATCCGGCGTTTCGAGGAGCGGGTGGCGGACCGGACGGGAGTCGCGGCGCGCCTCGACCTCGTGCAGAGCCTGAGCGACGTCGGCGAGGGCCGGAAGCTGATGGGCATGCTGGCGCCGTCAGCGCCCGTTCCCGCGGCTCACGTCCCGGGTGTCCGGGAATCGGCCCGGAACCTGCGCGACGCCTTCGCCCGGGAGTTGAGGGGCCTGGATCTGCCCGAAACCCTCGCTGTCGTGGGCGCCGGCGCCGAACTCGGCATGGACGGGGCGCCCCCGTCCTTCAGGGTCGAATACCTCTCTGCGTCCCCCCTGAGCGATGACGCGCGCGAGCTGCTGGCGGGGCTGATGCGGCAGCGGATGGGGCTGGAGCCGGAAAGGCTCTCCTTTCTTCACATCCTTTCCAGGTTCGAATTCCCGCTGCAGGCCGGGGGGGCGCTCCGGCCCGGCCGGGCCCAGGGACTCCGGCAGGTCCAGGAAACCCTCGAGCGCTATCCGCAGGTGCACGCCCAGGTGGAGACCCCGGCGGGGCTGAGCCCGGCGGGCGGGCAGGAACTCGAGCGGCGGCTCGCGGAGGAGGCGCCCCTGCTTGCCCTCCCCACGCGCGCCTCGTTCATCGAGGACCCGGAACTCAAAGGGGGGGTGAGGATCACGCTCCGTTCCCGGTGAGGTGTGGCGTCTCCTTTGCTCCTCCCCTGCGCCGGCGCCTGAGAACGACATTGATTTGCGCCCCGGCCAGGATGACGATGCTCACCAGGTAGAGCCAGAGCATGAGGACGATCACGGCCCCCAGGCTGCCGTACATGGCGCGGTAATTTCCGATGTGGGTGATGTAGACCTGGAATCCCATCGACACAACGGAGATCAACACCACGGCCGCCATCCCGCCCGCGGAGAACGGGAGGAACCTCCCGCGTCCCCCCCTCCCGAGGTAATACAGGAGTTCCAGCGCCGTCAGCAGGAGCAGGGCGAGGATCGCCCTGCGCAGGATCGCGAACCCCCACTGCAGCGGCGCTCCCCATTCGAGCGCGGCCGCCATCCGGTCCTGGATCATGCCGCCGAAGATCAGGAGCGAGAGGGTGCCGAAGAGGAGGCAGACGAGAAGGAACATCAGGACCACGGCCGTCATGCGCGCCTTCCAGAACCACCGCGGTATCCTGGCGAAGTGGGTGCGGGCGATCTGCTTCATGGCCGCATACAGGCCCATGGAGGCGGACCAGAGGGTCAGCGCCAGGCCCAGGGTCAGCACCCCCCCCTCTCTTTCGGCCAGGACCTGCCCGACTATCCTCTCCAGGAGGACGGCCGCCTGGTCGGGAAGCGCATGGTGGATCAGGGCCATGACGGCCCGCGGCAGATCGGGGATCGGGAGAAAGGGGAGGAGGGAAAGGGTGAAAATGGTCGCCGGGAAGATGGAAAGGAGGAGGAAGAAGGCGACGGCGGCGGCGCTGGTCAGCACGTCGTCCTCCTTGAACTTCCGCCACAGTTGCAGGGCGAATTGCGCGGCCGGGATCAGGCTCATCCAGGATATCCTTCCTGATTTCCACCGGCGGTCCGTCCGGGGCGGCGGTGGAAATCGTTTTATCCGGGTGATGGATAGCGTAGTATGGAGCCGGGATTTTGACAAGCGCGGGCGTCCGAGGGCGTTCCGCGCGGGGGCGGGTGTCGGGGTGCCCTCCGGCGCGGTCATCGAGGGGAGCGGCGCGTGGAACTGAGACATTTAAGATATTTCGTGGCCGTCGCCGAGCAACTCCATTTCCGCCACGCGGCCAAGATCGTCAACGTGACCCAGCCCGCCCTGAGCCAGCAGATCCGGCAGTTGGAGAAGGAGCTGGGGGTCGTCCTGCTCGAACGGTCCCGCCACCAGGTGCGGCTGACCCCCGCAGGTAAGGTGTTTTACGAGAACGCGCTCGGAGTGCTCCGCCAGGTGGACCTGGCGGCGGCGAAGGCGCGCAAGGTGGACAGCGGGGACGCCGGCACGATCCGGATCGGCTTCATCAGCACGGCGGCTATCCGGGTGCTCCCCGACGGGGTGAAGCGGCTGCAGAAACAGGTTCCCGCGGCCGAGGTTGAACTGAGCGAACTCGCGTCCGGGGAACAGATCGACGGGCTGTACCGGGAGCAGCTGGATATCGGGTTCGTCCATGCCAAGTTGACGCGCGACGTCCTCGGCACGAGGATCGTCGCGCGCGACCGGCTGATCGCGGCTGTGCCCGAATCCGGCGCCCTGGCCCGGTGCCGGCGCGTGGACATCCGGGACCTTGCCTGCTGGCCGACGATCATGCCGGCCAGCCACTCGAGTTCCGGGTTCCACGAACAGGTGCGCATGGCGTACCAGATGGCGGGGGTGCGGCCGGAGCAGGTGCACTACACGCGCCTGCTGCAGACCGGACTCCTGCTGGTGGCGGCCGGAGTGGGGGTTTCGCTCGTGCCGGAATCGTTCCAACTGATGCACGTCCGGGGGGTCGCCTACAGGAGGCTGCGGGTGGACCCGCCGCTGTGCGAGATGGTTGCCGTGTGGCGCCGGGACAATGCCTTGCCGCTGCTCGCGCGCTTTATCCGGTGCCTGCCGGAATTGGGTTGAGACTCCTAATAATTATTTCTTATCACCAGGGCACGATCTTACTATTGGACGGGGCGCCGCCGCCGGGGTAATATAATAGCATCAAGATAATAAGGACCCGAGCCAGCCGGAAAGATCCAGAAGGCTCTGCCGGCCGACACGGTGTGGGGTAGGGTACTCCCGGTAGGTCAGTTCCGCGGAACTTTTGTGGATGAGGTCCCGGGCACGGCGGGCGAATTCCACGGGAACGACCGTGTCGGCGGTGCCGTGGGCCAGGAACAGGGAAAGCCCTTCCAAGCGGTCCCACGTGAACTCGAGCGACGTGTTCTCGGGGACGTAGCCGCTGTGGGCGACGACGCCGCGCACCTCACCGGGAGCCGTCAGGGACAAGGCTAAGGCCATGACGCTCCCCATGCTGAAGCCGAGCAGGAACACCTTCCGGTGGTCCACCGGGTAGCCGGTTTTTACGTCGCGGACGAACCGCCGCAGCCGGCACAGGCTCTCGGCGAACTGCTCCGGGTGGGGGGTGAAGGGGGCCGGGATGTCGTACCAGGTGCAGGCGCCCGGTTGCCGCCCGTAGGGGAAGGGGGCACGCACGCTCAGGATAAAGAAGCGCGGGTCGAGGTGGGGCGCGAGCCTCAAAAGGGTGTCTTCGCGGGCTCCCTGCCCGTGCAGCAGGATCAGGGCCGGGGGTGCGCCGGCGCCGGCCCGGGCGGGCGGCAGGAGCCTGTGAACGAGCGTCGACGATATCGGGTTGGTTTCCATGAGCTTTGAGGCCCTCCCCCGCGCCCGGAAGGCCGCAATAGTGTGCCATCCGGAGCGGCGTTTGTCGAGAATCGGGGCCGCTTGGCCCGGTGTGGAGCCCTGGGTTCGCAACCGGTGCGAAATGGGGCATTATGGGATTTCATCATGCGGAGCGGACCGGGGAACAGGGTTCGCTCCGGACGTTTACGATCGCAAGGGAAAGAGGAATCATGGCTAAGGCATTGGAAGGCGTCAGGGTGCTAGATTTTACGCAGTATCTGTCCGGCCCGCATTGCACGGCGGTGCTCAGCGAACTGGGGGCCGAGGTTATCAAGGTGGAGATGCCGGTCCGCGGCGAACCGGAACGGGTGGCCATGCCCAAGACCCCGAAGAAGGAATCCTACCAGTTCCTCTCCTACAACCGGGGCAAGAAGAGCGTCACCCTGAACCTGAAGGCCCCGCGCGGGATTGAAATCGCCCGGCAGCTGGCGGCCAAGGCCGATATCCTCGTGGAGAACTTCGCTCCCGGGGTCCTGGAACGGCTGGGCCTCGGGTACGAGGAGGCGAAGAAGATCAACCCTTCGATCATCTACGCCTCCATCTCCGGTTTCGGCCAGACCGGCCCCCGCCGCAACGACGTGTGTTACGACGTGGTGGCGCAGGCGATGGGCGGGCTGATGAGCGTGACGGGGTATCCCGACGGCGAGCCCCTCAAGGCCGGGATCTCGCTCGGCGACTACATGGGGGGCTACAATGGCGCCATCGCCATCCTGGCGGCCCTCTACCACCGGAAAATGACGGGGGAGGGGCAGTCGATCGACATCTCGATGCAGGACGGCATTTGGGCGATGGTGTTTCCGGACCGCGCCAATTACTTCGACACGCTCGAGGTCCCGAAGCGGTTCGGGAACAAGCTGAGCAGTTCGGCCCCCTTCGGCGCCTTCAACGCCAAGGACGGGTACGTGGTGATCTGCACGATCACCGACGCCCAGTGGCAAAAGGTGCTGCAGGCCATGGGGCGCGAGGACCTCGCGGGGGAGGAACGCTTCGCCACGCGCGAACTCCGGACCCGGCACATGGTCGAGGTCGACCGCCTGGTCGAGGAGTGGTTGAAGGAGAAAACGGTCGACGAGGCCATCGCCGAGCTGAAGAAATACCAAGTCCCCTGCTCCCCGCTTCCCACCTTCGACCAGGTGGCTTCCGACCCTCACCTGCTCGAGCGGGAGATGATCGTGGAAGTCGATCAGCCGGTGTCCGGGAAGGTGAAGCTGATCGGATCGGTGTACAAGATGTCCCGCACGCCGGGGGACCGCACCATGCGGGCGCCCGAAGTCGGCGAGCATAACGAGGAGATCTTCGGCGGGCTTTTGGGCATCGATGCCGCGGAACTGGAAAAACTTGGGGAGGAGAAGGTCATCTGAGCCCCGGCGCCCGCGCGTCCGCGGCGGTTTTCGTTGACAAAGCGGGGTGTTTCAATGTAATAAAAGTGCCCTTTGTTGGTTGCCCGAACTCTGGAATCATCCTGCGCAGGGCGATGGTTGCGCCGGCACTTAAACTTTTTTGCAAGCCTGGAGGTAAATCCATATGATGAAAGGTCAAGAGTTTTTGGATGTACTCACATCGAGAAAGAGCATCCGCAGGTACAAGCCCGATCCGGTACCGGACGAGATGATCGACATGATCCTCGAGGCCGCCCGCTGGGCGCCGACGGGGGAAAACTACCAGCCGTGGAGGTTCATCGTGATCCGCGACCAGGAAACGCGGAACAAGATCGGTGATCTCTCCAAGCAGGGGAGTGGTTCGCGCATGACCGCCTGGTACTGCCTCAACGAGCTCCAGCAGAGGTTCGAGGGGATCGAGGATCCCGAGAAGCGGGCGGGCGTGCTGGAATTCATGTATTCCGGGAGAGTGTCCGAGTTCTGCAAGCAGGCGCCCGTCGTCATCGCCGTGATCGGCGACCTGCGCGTCGGCAGCGTGGATGTTCCCTACGACCTCTGCGCCGCCATGGAGAACATGATTCTCCAGGCGCACGCCATGGGTCTGGGCACCTGCTGGGTCTACGGCCCGGTGGCCAGCACGCGCGACGCCATCCGGTTCAAGGACATCCTGGGCATTCCGCAGGGGATGGGCAAGTACAAGGTGCTCTCCTACCTCGCGGTCGGTTATCCCCTTGAAAAGCGCAAGCATCCAAGGCCCAAGATAGACCTCAAGGAGATGGTGTACTGGGAAAAATACGGAAACAAGGAGAGGATCTAAATGGATACCATTAAATATTGTAATCAGTTAGTTGCTAGGCTTGAAACTCTCATGTTTCAGGAACTCTCCGGCATGGCCTACTGGAAGTGCGAGTTCGTGGGCCCCGACTTCATCCGTGCCCAGAACATCCAGGGGAAAACGGTGCCTGAAATCGTCGAATCCTGCACCAAGGCGATGAAGGAAGCGGGGATCGTGGCCGACATCTCCTACAAGACCGGCGGCGAGGGGCTCATGCTCAAGCTGAAGGTCAAGGGCTGCATGCACCATGAAAAGGAAGCGCTGGTCAAGGCGGAAGGGGTGGCCCCCTACATCTGCCCGGTCGCCAACATGGTGCTGGACCAGATCCACGAAAAGCTGAAGTACGAAACCAGCTACCTGTCCAAGATCGCCATCGATCCGGACCGGAACCTGTGCCTCCTCTACCTGGCCCTGTACGAGACCGCCGACAAGATCGGTTGCGTTTCCGACTGGCTCAAGGATGACGAGGACGCCGAGTGGCTGAAGGCGCAGCCTTCGCAGATTCTGGCCGCCGAGGACAGGAAAAAGAAGTAGGCAAATCCCGGTTGGCTTTTGGGAGCCTTCCGCGGCGCGCCCGGGAAGGGTGTGGCGGCGGAAGGCTCCTTTTTTTTGGTGTGCCCGATCTAGGCGGACGGCCGGCGCATGACGGCCCGGATCGCCTTGACGATCTTCGCCCGGTCGGGAAGGACGTACTTCTCCAGCGGCGGGCTGAAGGGGATGGGGACGTCCAGCCCGCACACCCGCGCCGGGGCCGCTTTGAGCCGGGCGAAGGTCGTGCGGTCCGACGACGCCAGGGCTACGATCTCCGACGCCGCGCTGCAGGTCCGGCAGGCCTCGTCGACTACCACTAGGCGCCCCGTTTTGCGGACCGAGCGGAGGATGGCCTGCCGGTCGAGCGGAACCAGCGTCCGGGGGTCGATCACCTCCGTGGATATTTTCCCCTCCAGTTCCACCGCCGCCTCCAGGGCCACGTGCGCCATTCGGCCCAGGGCCACCACGGTCACGTCCGACCCCCGCTTGCGGACCGCCGCCTTGCCGAAGGGGAGGAAATACTCCTCCTCCGGCACCTCGCCCTCGCTCCGGCCCAGCAGGAAAGGCTCGAAGGAGATGACGGGATTAGGGTCGACCAGGGCCGTTTTGAGGAGCCCCTTGACGTCGTAAGGCGTCGTCGGCAGGAGGATTTTCAGCCCCGGTACGTTCATGAACATGGAGTAGGGGCTGATGGAGTGTTGCGCGCCCCCGGAAAAGCCCGCGCCCACCGTCATGCGGATCAGGACGGGGAGCTTCGCCTGGCCGCCGAACATGTAGGTGAGCTTGGCGGCGTGGTTCATGATCTGGTCCAGGGCGACAAAGCCGAAGGTGGCCATCCGGAGGTTGACCACCGCTCGGAACCCCGATCCCGCCAGCCCGATGGCCGTACCCACGAAACTGTTTTCCGCGATCGGCGTGACCCTCACCCGTTCCGTCCCGAATTCCTCCGTGAGGTCGGCCGCCAGGTCGGTGGAGAGGTGGACGCAGCGCGGGTTCTTGCGGAATTCTTCCTGGATGGCCTCGTTCGCCGCCTGGTCATAGGTGATCTTGCGCATGCTTCCCTCGCTCGGTTTAAGAGGAATAGACGTCGTGTAACGCGTCCTGCGGTTGCGGGTAGGGGCTGCTGAGGGCGAAATCATGTGCCGCGTCGACCTGCCGCATGATCTTTTCGTCGATCGCGCGGAGCTTCGCGGGTGAGAGCACGCCGCGGTTGCGCAGCTTCTTCTCCATGGCCGCCACCGGGCATTTCCTCTTCCACTCCTCCAGTTCCCCGGCGGGGCGGAGGTCCTCCAGCTGCTGCGAAAGGAAATGCTTGTGCCAGCGATAGGTGCGGCATTCCAGGAAGAAGGGGCCCTCCCCCTTGCGGATCCCGGCGACGGCGGCGCCCGCGGCGCGGTAGACCTCCTCCACGTCGTTGCCGAAAATCACCCGGGCGGGGATGTTGTGCGCCTTGGGGATCCGGGAGATCTCCCCGGCGGCCATGGCGTAGGCGGCCGGGGTGTTGACCCCGTACTGGTTGTTCTCGCACACGAACAGGAGCGGCAGCTTCCAGATCCCCGCCAGGTTCAGGGCTTCGTGGAATTCCCCCTCGTTGCAAGCCCCGTCACCGAAGAACACCGCGGCGATGTCCCTTTTCCCCTCCAGTTGTGCGGCGAAAGCGGCCCCGGTGGAGATCGGCAAGCCGGCGCCCACGATGCCGTCCGCCCCCAGCATCCCCACGCTGAAGTCGGCGATGTGCATCGATCCCCCCTTCCCCTTGCAGTACCCGGTCTTCTTGCCGTAGATTTCGGCCATCATCCGCTTCAGGTCGGCCCCCTTGGCGATGCAGTGGCCGTGTCCTCGGTGGTGGCTGACGATGCGGTCCCGCCGCCTCAGGTGCCGGCACACGCCGGCGGCGATGGCCTCCTGCCCTATGTAGGAGTGGACGAATCCCGGGATATTCCCGGCGGAAACCTCCCGGACGAGGCGCTCCTCGAAGCGGCGGATCGTCAGCATGGTGGTGTAGAGTTCGATCAGGACCTTGTCGTCGGGCTGCACGGAATCTCCCCTTTTCAGAAATGCGCGATCGTGGTGTCGAAGGCGCGCGCCGCCGCCTCTTCGAGGGGCAGGGCCCGCATTTCATGGCTCAGGACCTCGATCCCCCAGGGGCCGTCGTACCCCGCCGCGAGGATCCGGCGGATGAATCCCCTGATGTCGAATTCCCCCTCCCCGCAAAGCCTGCGGTGGTTGATGGTGTCCTCGTGCAGGCTCCAGGGGCAGGTGAGCGTCCCGTCGTTGATCTCGACCCCCAGGAGAAAGCGGGAGGGGATACGGGCGACCTTCTCGTAGGGGATCCCCAGCTTGACGATGTGCCACAGGTCGATCATGATGCCGCCGTTCTCCCGGTCCGCTCCCGTGACCATCTCCAGGGTTTCGGGCAGCGTCTTGATCATGGCGTCGACGATGAGCTCGAACAGGATGCGGGTCCCGTAGTCGCGCGCGTCGTCGCACAGGGCGGCAAAGGATTCGATCAGCCGGGGCATGGGCGTAACCTGGGAATCGAAGTCACCCGCCTTGATGTGGCGGGCGCCCAGCGCCTCCGCAGCCTCGAGCAGCAGGTGCTTGACCCGGTCCGACTCCTTTTTCTTTTCTCCCTCCAGGAACCAGTCGGAAATGAACTCCAGCTCGACGTGGCGGATGTTGTTGTCGTCGAGGATATGCCGCATTTCCCGGAGCGAGCGGCGCTCGAGGGTGTGCTCGAGGTCCGCCTCCTTCAGGCCGATCCCCGCGAACCCCGCCCGTGCCGCGGCTTCCACCCGGTCCCGGAAATCGAAGGGGCTGAATTCCTGCTCCGAATGGGGATGAACGTTCCCTGCGATCGTCCAGTAGGACGCGATTAGATCGACCTTTCCCATGCGCGCACTCTCCTTGCCAAACCCGCCCCATCCTATGCGAACGCGCCCCGGGGAGTCAATTGCGTTGGGGGCGGCGCTGGTCCGGGAGCCGCTTTGCCAGGCGTCGTCCAAGGCGGGGGTGTGAGTCAGGGGCAGCGCAGCACGCCCCGGGCCCACAGGCAATGGCCGCACACGGGGAACGGGTTGCCGTGGCAATCGGTCTCGTTCCCCTCGGCGAATTCGCATCCGCAGCAATCGATGCAGGGTGAAAACTCGAAAGTCCTCACCCGCTGCCTGAAAGCGGCGTAATCGGGCTGGCGCCAGATCGACCCCAGGGAGTGTTCCGCCAGGTTCCCGTATTCGCAGCGCCGGAAAGTCTTTTTCCAGTCCCGGATGTAACAGGTATAGGAGTGCAGCAGCGGCGGGCAGGGGCTGACCCCGCCGTGGCAGGATACCGCCAGGCTCCCGGGCCGGATGAAGGGGCAGTAGTTATTGCGCTGGCCCAGGTTGAGGTCGAGGTAGCTCAGGTTCGCCTGCTGGCGGGCCACGGCGGCCACGGCTTCTAGGGTTTCCCGGCTCCAGTCCATCCGGGGGAGAATCCAGAGCGGGTTGCGCGGGTCCCCCCCGGACTCGTGGCTGGTGGGGGACAGGTCGTAGAGGACCTGGTCCTGGAGTTCGGGCGCGTAGGGCAGCACGTTCGAGACCAGGATGAAGGAAGCCCTGATCTTTTTGGCGATCTCCTGGAGCCCGGGCAGTTCGTGGATGTTGCTCTTCATCGCCACGAACTCGATCCCGATCCGCACCGGCGCCGGCGGCATGGAATCGAGCACGTCCTCCAGGGGGTAGATGTAGTCCGCCATCTCGATGGGGGGCGAGGGCTCCCCGGCCACTTCCCGGAGCCACGCCATGGTTTCCTCTTTCACCCCCCTTCCGGCGCCGGGGGGCGTGGTATGCTTCACCAGGCTCCAGAGGTAGAGGGTGCGGACATTGCCCACGATCCGGTCGAGTGACGCCCCGGGCCGGATGGCGCCGTGCGAAGGGTCCGAGGTCCCGTCAATGGAGACGGTGACCTGGTCCAGGCCGGCATCCACCAGTCGTTCCGCCAGCGCCGAGGTCAGGAGCATCGCGTTGGTCGTCATCTCCGTCCGCAATCCGCTGTCGTGGGCCAGCCGGATCATGTCGGGGAAGCGGGGGTGCATGAGCGGCTCCCCGAAGCCGGCGAAGGCGATCGTTTCCGCCTCCGGGAAGTCAGCCAGCCCCTCGATCAGGTTCCGGTATGCGGGCCAGGACAAATCCTCGAACGATTCGTCCCAGGAGTGGCGGATGCAAGTGACGCAACTGAGGTTGCAGCGGTTGGTGGGTTCTACGTAGATCTTGGTCAGGGGATCGGAGGCGCAGTCCGCCGGGGTGGGGGGCGCGGCGCCGCCGGGTCTCTCGTCGTTCATCTCTTTGTGGGTTCCTTCGGCGGATGGCGGACAATCCGCCCGGACGGGCCCCGTTCGGGCCGCTTCCCTCCGGTCTTGTCGGCGGGAAGCGGCCCACGGAGGGTCAGCCCCCCTCCATGTGGGGGTAGAGCTGGACGAAGTCGCCGTCCCTGACGACGCTGTCCAGGGGGGCCCAGACGCCGTTGATGAGCAGCATACCCACGCTGTCGGGGGGGAAGCCGAGCCGGGCTTCGAGCTCCGGCAGGGTCAGGGATGCGCCGATATCGAGCGTTTCCCGGTTCTTGCCCGCCATTTCCGCCAGCATCAGGTTGTATTCCAACTCGATCATCGAGGTTTCCCTAGCGCAGTACCCCCTTCTGCATCTCCGCGTCGGAGAGATCGAACACCGAATTGTTGGGAGGCAATGGAATACGGTACATGTACTCCGGCAGCTTGTCCTGGGAAGGAGCGATGCCGGCCTTGACGTTGAACTCGTACTCCAGGCGCGCGGTCTCGTGCCCCTGCTCCCAGAACTCCTCCACCGTCATCTTGTCACCGCAGATGCCGTAGATGAACCGGGGGAAGAGCTCCGGTTTCTTGAACAGGTAGGACCGGACGAAGATGCAGAAGCCCGTGGTCTCGAGCCCCGCCATCTGCAGCTGGGTCTTGCGGGACAGGTCCCCCTGGCCTTCGGTGGCCAGGGGCGGCATGGTGGCGCGCGCCCCGTAGAGGTTGCCCATGGTGTGGTCGGCCCCCATGGGGTTCATGGCGAAGGTGACGCCGTTCCCCTTCAGGGCGCGGGGGTCGTAGGCGGGCATCGCCTGCCCCTTGGTCATCGGCAGGTCGTTGATCCCAAGCACTTCCCCCGTGATCTTGACGCCGTTGCCGATTACGCGTCCCAGCGGCGTGGCGGCTTCGACCTCGGCCAGCAGCTTCATGAAGCTCTCTTCGTTGCCGAACTCGGCCAGGCCCGCTTCCGCGGCCACTCCCAGGGCGGCCCCGATCTCGATGGCGTCCTGCCCCAGGTCGTTCACCTTGTCGTTGAGGTGGGCGATACTGTCGAGGCTCCCGAGGCACAGGTTGGAGCCGAGGAGCGACAGGTTTTCGTACTGGAGGGTGGAGCAGATGGCATTGCCGTTCTCGTCGGGGAAGACCGAGAGGCACTTGATCATGCAGCCGTTCATGCACGACTGGCCGGTTTTGCCGTCGCCGCCGCGGGCGCGGATGAGTTCGACCAACTTCTCGCCGCCGATTTCAGTGTGAAAGTCGAAGGCTCCCAGGGTGAAATTGCGTGTAGGGCACAGGCCCAGCTCGTTGACGATCTTGAACATGCCGGAGGTGCCGTAGGTCTGGTTGGACTTCTTGATGGTGGGCATGGCGTCGATGAGCATCTGGTGGAAGTCCTTGGCGGCCTCGTTGAAGGCGGCCTTGTCGAAGTATTCCACCTTGGAAATCTTGGCCGGGACGATGACGATGGCCTTCAGCCGCTTGCTCCCCATCACGGCGCCCATGCCGCCGCGCGCCGCGAAGCGCATCTCCCCGCGGGGGGCGGCGACGGCGACGCCGGCGCCGCGCATCAAGCGTTCGCCGGTGGGGCCGTTGCAGATGACGCCGGCCTTTTCGCCGAAGCGCGCCCGCAGCGTCTTGAAGGTGTCGCGCACCCCCAGGTACTCGAGCTCGTTCATGGCTTCGAGCCGGATTCCCTCGTCGGAAATCACCAGCACGTAGCTGTTGCGGTCGTCAGCGGCGGGCAGCCGTTCAATGATGACGGCCCGGATGTTGTGGCGCGCCAGGTCGTTCCCCGCCGTGCCGCCCGCGTTGGCTTCCTTGATCCCCTGGGTGAGCGGGCTCTTTCCCCCCACGGAGAGCCGGCCGGAGCTGGAGAGCAGGGTGCCGCCCAGCAGGCCGGTGCAGAAGATGAGCTTGTTGTGGATCCCAAGGGGCTCGCAGGTCGGGTCGACCTCGTCGGTGAGAAAGCGGGCGATAAAAGCGCGGCCGCCGTAGCGGTTGTATTTCCCGGCGTCCTCCTGGGTGATTTCCTTGGTTTCCATGTCGACTCTGATGATTTTCGTCATAAAGGATGTCTCCAACAAAGAAATGATTCCGGTATGGACACGATCGCTTCACGGCCTCCGTCAGCCCTCAGGATGACGCGGCCTCCCCGCGGTTTCCGCACGTGGGGCAATCGGGACGCCGCCCTGCGACCAGGGGCGACAGCGTCCATGCGGAGCCGTCAAACAACATCAATCTCCCCGCCGGGCCCGGGCGTCCCAGCAACATCTGGAGCACCGCCAGGGCCTCCATGGAGCCTATGACGCCCGCCATGGGGCCCAAGGACACCGGCGCCCTTCCTCCGGGCTTCCGCTTTTCGAACCAGCACGAAAGGCAGGGCGTACTGCCCGGCACGACGGTTGTGACATACCCGCCCCAGCCGTCGATGCCGCCGTCCACCAGCGGTCTGCCCGCCGCGACACAGAGGCGGTTGGCCAGCAGCCGGGTTTCCCGGTTGTCCAGGGCCAGCGCCACGAGGTCGCTCCCGGCCACCAGCGCCGGGCCGTTCTCCCCGGTGAAACGCGCCGCGATGGGCGTCAGCCGCACCGTGCGGTTCAGCGCCGCGAGCCGCTCCGCCGCTTGCCCGGCCTTCGGGCGACACAGGTCATTCTCCGCGTAGAGGATCTGGCGGTTCAGGTTGCTTTCCGCCACCCGGTCCTCGTCCACGAAGGTCAGGGTCCCGACTCCGGCTGCAGCCAGGTAGAAGAGCAGGGGGGAACCCAACCCCCCGGCGCCCACCACCAGGACCCGGGCGCGCGCGAGCTTTTCCTGGCCCTCCGCCCCAAGCAGCGCGAGCTGCCTGGCGTAGCGTTCCCCGCTCTGCGTCATAGCCTCACGCCCACCGCGACCTCACGAACTTACCATTATAACTCAGGTTCCGCTATATGCCATGCCAATAGCTTCCCTACTGGATTGGTTTTTGGGTGTTGGTGCCGCTGCCGGACGGATGTGAGTGCATGGAGTGGATGACCCCGGGATCTACCTGACGGGGCGGGACTTGGAGACGATGGTGGCAAGGGAGGCTTCGCCCACCTCCTGGGAGATGTCGTGCGTCAGCTGCATGATCGCTTCCCCCATCTCCGGGAGCCGGTTCCGGGAGAGCCGGAAGGAGGGACCTACGATGGCGATCGAGGCGATCGGGTTATGATCGGCGTCGAACAGCGGGGCGGCGACGGCGTTGATGTCCGGTTCGTATTCCTCTTCCGCGATGGCGTAGCCGCGTTCCCTGATTTCCCCCAGGCTGGCGAGCATCTCGGGAATGGTCCGCTTGACCAGGGAGTTCCCTTCGGCGAGGTTTTTTTCCAGGATCGGCAGGACCGTTTTTGGGGGGAGAAAGGCCAGGATCGCCTTGCCGCTCGCCGTGAAATAGGCCGGCAGGCGCTGGCCGACCGCGGCGGCGATCTTGACGCGCTGCGAGCTTTCGATCACCTCCAGGTACATTACGTGCGACCCCTCCAGGATCGACATGTCGACGGTCTCGTCGTACTGGGAGGAGAGGCGCTGGAGATAGGGGACAGCCCAGCGTTGCAGCTCGATGTCCTGCAGGACCAGGGAGGCCATTTCGATGAGCCGGAACCCGAGCCTGTAGAGCCCGGTGGCCTTGTCCCGGGTGATGAAGCGCTTGCTCTCGAGGGTGGTCAGGAGGCGGTGGACCGTGGTCTTGGACATCTGGACCGCCTCGGCGATCTGGGTCAGCGACCGGGTCGGTTCTTCCCGGGAGAAACAGAGCATGATATCCAGGGCCCTTTCGACGGCCCTTACGGATTGGGGCAAAACCTACCTCCTTGTGGGGATCTGGCGAACTGCGCGGGGTCCTTGCGCCCCGGCGTGGATACACCCCGGGCGCAAGGACCCCGGGAGCGGATGCGGGGGGGATGCGCCCGAAGAGTTTCCCCGGACACATCCCCCGCATGGTTGGAAATCGTTACGGACTATGGGGGATAAGCGACGGTGTAGATGTGCTTTCCGCCGTTGAGCGGTCCCTTCAGGAGATCTTCGATCTCCTTGGGGTCACGCTGCGTGACCATGTCCGCCGGGGGCAGCTTGCCCGCCGGGAACGCGGTCATGATGTCCGTGATCAGCTTGCACATGTAATCCAGCAGTTCGTTGAGGCCCGCATAGGCCTTTTCCGCACGTGCCAGCGTCGGGCTGCCGATGACGCCTTCCGGATATACATTGACCTCCGAGCCGCTCAAGCCGATATGTTCATGTCCCTTGATCGGCCGGTGGTACACCTCGCCCCCGCCGTCCACGTGTCCCTTCGGGATGAACCCGAAGGGTTTGTTGTCCACTGCTAGGCTCATGTCGCAGAATTCAGGGAAGAGCGCCAGCGAATACGACGCCTCCGCTTCATCCGCGTGAGCGAACGGGGTTTCAAAAGGACCACCGTATTCCTTGGTCTTCAGGTGGTCGTGAATGACGGTCTCCCAGTGCAGCGAAACCAGGACCGCAGGCACCTGGTACTTCTTCGCCCACTGATGGAGCGCCAGGGGAATGACCTCCTCCTGGCCATGGCCGTTCAGGAAGATCTGTTTCCTGAAGCCCATGTTCCAGAGGCCGGCGATGATGGCCCGCAGATTGGCCAGGAAGGCGTCCTCGGGAACGACCACCGTGCCCGGCATGCCGAGATGGTTGAACGGGTGAGACCCGTACCAGACCGGCATGGCGATGGTGCACCCCATCTTCGCCGCGACCTGTTCGGCCATGCGGGTGACGAGGAAGGTGTCTTCGCCGACGGGTTGCGAGTCCCCGTGACATTCAGTACTCCCGATCGGAACGATGATCAGGTCGTTTGTCTTGAGGCGCTCGTTGATCTGCGTCATGTTCATGGTCTGGAGATAGACCCCGGGGGTTTCCATTTGACCGCCCTTGGGGGGCAGTTCCCAGGGGCCCCAATCTCCCCATTTGCTAGCCATGATTCCTCCTGTTCTTCGGAATCAGATTCCGCTTATAGATAACTTAAACAACCGGGATGCACATGTCGGCCGCGCGCTTTCCGGACTGCTTCATTTCCGGATAGAAGCGCTTCACCATCTCGACGACGATGGCCGCCTGTTCCGCCATTCTCTTCCCTTCCGTGGCGCCGGTCATTTCGCCGTGGCCGCCGATGACGGAGTTGCCGGTCTTGAGGTGTACCGGGGCCGCCACGCGGACGATCTCGGGGGCTTCGTACACGCGGATGAATCCGCCTGAGCCCGGAGGGTTGTCGGTGTGCACGTCAAGCGGGGTGTCCACTGCCTGGCGCAGGGCCGCGTGCATCGGGATCTGCAGGTCGCGGATCGGGTTGATGCTGTCGGCGCCGAGGTCGCTCAGCAGTTTCACGGACGCCGGGTTGCAATGGCCGAGGTGGGCCGAGGTCTTGAAGTGGATGTCCTTGGGGAGGTCGCCGTTCTTGCGCATCTCGTTGACGACCCAGAGGAAACCTTCGTCATAGGCCAGGAAGCCGCGGCAGCCCAGCTCGTAGCCGCGCTTGATGTCTTCAATGGCGCGCAGAACCTGTTCCATGCCGCGCAGGCGGTAGCTGACGCGAACGCCCTGGGGGGACAGAACCGTGGCGCCGGTGTCGTAGGTGGCGCGGGGGCCGGTGGAGAGAAGGAGCTCGCAACCGTATTCATTGCAAAGTTTGCAGTATTCCTTGATCTCCTGTGCGGTGTGACGGAACATGCCGAAGGTTTCGGTGATCCGGTTGATCGTGATTCCCAGTTCGGTGGACCTGTCGAGGAGCGCGGCAACGGTTGTCGAGGAGTTGACCGTCGGGCATTCGATGCGGAAGTGCGCCCCGTCGGGGAAGCGCTTGGTTGAAGTGGGCAAATCGAAGGCGTCGCCCTCGGGCAGCCCAAGTCTTTTCATGGCTTTGCGTGTCTGTTCAAAAATCATGACTGCGTTCTCCTTTTTAGTTGCTGAAATTAACTGCAGTGGGACGGCAGGGGGGGGCAATAAACCCAAACGATCTTCAGCGGTTCATCGCCGATATTTTCCACGCGATGCTTCACTCCGAGCGGCGAATAGAAAGCGGTTTCGGGACCGATCTCCCAGGAGCCCACGCCTTCCAGCACGATCCGGGCGCGACCACTTATCAGGAACAGGACTTCTTCCGATTCCTCATGCGTGTGGTCGGGGATCTGGCTGCCGACTTCGGTGATGTTCATGCCCATGGAACAATTTTTGACCTGGCCGAACTTGGGGGCCAGGAGAAGTTTGGACGTGCGGGGAGGAGTCTTGAACTCGCCCTTGACGTCAGCTGCTTTTACAAATGGCAAAGGATTCATACGATGTCTCCAATCTGTTCTGTTCCATTACACGGAATTGAGTTTCATTCTACAACGCATTCCATTTAGTGTCAATCGATTTCACGGATTGAAACTCGTTTCCTTCTCACCGAATTGACAACCGTCCCAAGGCGAACTATTCTGCGGTGTGGAATAAAATTCCATTATGCGAAACTGGTCCCCGCGAAGATCGTGGATTTATTTGCGATGACAGGGGTTATTACAAAATAAGGCGGCCATGGACCCGACCGCCCGGCGCTGGTCCCCTCCCCGTCCGGGCCGTAAACCGCAAACCGGGAACCCGATTTTGAAAGAAGCCAAGCCGAAGGAATCCGATTACCTCCACTGCATCCGTTGCGGTCTCTGCCTGGCTTCCTGTCCCACCTACCGGGAAGTCGGAACGGAGACGGCGTCGCCGCGCGGGCGGGTAGCGCTGACGCGCAAGGGGCTCGAGGGGGAACTCGAACTCAGCCCCAACCTGATCGAGCAGATGTACGGGTGCTTCGCCTGCATGGCCTGCGACGCCGCCTGCCCGGTGGGGATCCGCCCCGCCGATTTGGCGCTCTCCATGCGCCAGGTCGGGGAGGGGATCCGCCCGGCCCGGTGGAAACAGTGGCTTTTCGGCGGCCTCCTGTCCCACGCCGGCCGCATGGAACTGGCGCTGCTCCCGCTGCGGCTCTACGAGAGGCTGGGAGTCCGCCGGCTGGTCTACCTGTTGGGCCTCAACCGCCTGCTGCCGGCGAAGATCCGGGACCTGGAGGCGATGCTCCCCCGTATCCCGCTGCGCCCCCTGCGCCGCGTTCTCCCCGAGGTGACCCCGGCGCGGGGCGGGGAGCGGCACCGGGTCGGCTTTTTTCTGGGGTGTGCCCAGAGCCTTCTCTTCGCCGACCAGAGCGCCGCCACGCTGCGCGTCCTGGCGCGCAACGGCTGTACCGTCATCACCCCGAAGGAGGTCGTGTGCTGCGGGATGCCGGCGCGCGGGTACGGCCGAATGGACCTTGTCAGGGAGCAGGCGCGGCGTAATATTGAACTCTTCGAGCGTTGCCGGGTGGAGCGGATCGTCACCGATTGCGCCACCTGCGGGTCGACTTTGAAGGAATACGGCGCGTTCTTTGCCGGGGAGCCCGGGTGGGAAGCGAGGGCCCGGGCTTTCGCTGACAAGGTCCGGGATATCAGCGAGTATCTCCTGGAGATCCCGCTGGCCAGGCCTACGGGGCGCGTGGAGGCCGTTGTGACCTACCACGATCCCTGTCACCTCCGCCGGGGCCAGCAGCTGTGGCGTGAACCGCGCCGGCTGCTCGGTCTCATCGACGGCCTCCAACTGGTGGAACTGCCGGAGGCGGACTGGTGTTGCGGTTCGGCCGGCAGCCAGCTGATCACGCATCATGCTCTGTCCCGGAGGGTGCTCGACCGGAAGCTCGACAATATCGCCGGGACCGGGGCGCGGATCCTGGCCTCCGGCTGCCCCGGATGCCAGATGCAGCTGAATACGGGGCTGCGGCGGCGCGGGCTGCCTGTGCGGGTGGTGCAACCGGTGACCCTGCTCGACGAGGCCTACGGGGGTAAAGATGCAGAGTAAGGTGATCGACGCGTTCATCCGGGTTGCCGGCAGGGACGGGGTGCTCTTGACGCCCGAGGACCTGGCCGTCTACAGCTACGACGGCACCTTCGCCGAGGGGGTTCCCGAGGTGGTGGTCCTGCCCCGGTCAACCGCACAGGTGGTCGGGGTGGTTGAGATCGCCGCCGAAAACCGCCTCCCGGTGATCGCGCGCGGCATGGGATCGGGACTGGCCGCGGGTTCGATCCCCTGCCGCGCCGGCGGGGTCGTAGTTTGTTTCACCCGCATGAACCGGATCCTCGAGATCGACGAGGCCAACTCGACGGTACGGGCGGAGGCGGGGGTGGTGACCGCCGACCTGCAGGCGGAGGTCGAAAAGCGGGGCATGTTCTACCCCCCCGACCCTTCCAGCATCCGCCATTCCACCATCGGGGGGAACATCGCCTGCAACGCCGGCGGGCCCCGCTGCCTGAAGTACGGGGTGACGGGAAACTACGTCCTGGGGCTCGAGGTGGTGCTGGCCGACGGGCGCGTCCTCAACACCGGAGGGAAGCCGATCAAGGACGTCACGGGCTACAATTTGACCGGGCTGTTCACCTCCTCCGAAGGCACCCTCGGGCTGATCACCGGGGCGCTGCTGCGGCTGGTGGCCCGCCCGCGCTTTGCGAAGACGGCGCTGGCCGAGTTTGACCGCCTCGAGGACGCCTCCCGGGCGGTCAACGCGGTGCTGGGGGAAGGGATCGTCCCCGCCAGCCTGGAGCTGATGGACCGGACCGCCATCGGCTGTATCGAGGAAGCGATGCACCTCGGTCTCGACACCGGGGTGGAGGCTGCGCTGATAGTGGAAACGGACGGCGCCGACGAGGGCACGGTGGCACGCGAGGTGGAAAGCGCGGGCCGGATCTGCCGGGAAATCGGCGCCCGCACGGTGAAGGTGGCCCGCACGGAAGAGGAGCGGGCGGAGCTGTGGCGGGCGCGGCGGTCAATCTCCCCTGCGCTTGCGCGCAAGGCGCCCAACAAGCTGGGGGAGGACATCACCGTTCCCCGCAGCGCGATTCCCGAGGTAGTCCGGCGGCTGCGGGAGATCAGTGCGCGGCACGGGCTGCCGATCGTGATTTTCGGGCACGCCGGGGACGGCAACCTGCACCCGAACATCCTCTTCGACAAGCGCAAACCCGGGGAGTGGGAGAGGGTCGAACGGATGGTGGGCGAGATTTTCGCCGCCGCCCTGGCCGTGGGCGGAACCCTTTCCGGGGAGCATGGGGTGGGGGTGCTGAAGCGCCCCTGGTTCGAACGGGCGCTGGGGCCGGTGTCGGTGGAGGTGCAGCGGCGCATCAAGCAGGCGCTCGACCCGCTGAATATCCTGAATCCAGGCAAGATGTTTGAGGACGAGGTTTAAATTCACAAATACGGAGTTATAAAAATGGCTGAAGAAAATGTTTATCTACCGGTGAAGAAAGCGACGGCGTTCATGATCGACGCCCTGCTCAAGATGGGCGTTCCGCAGGCGGACGCCGAAATCGTTGCCGACGTGCTGCTGGCCTCCGACCTGGTCGGAGTCCGGTCCCACGGGATCGCCCACCTGAAGATGTACTACGATAGGATGAAGCAGGGGCTGCAGCAGCCCGTGACCCGGTGGGACATCGTCCACGAGACCCCGACCACGGCTGTCGTCGACGGCGGCAACGGGATGGGGATGGTGGTCGGCCACCACTCGATGAAAATCGCCATCGATAAGGCGCGCAAGATGGGGCTGGGGGCCGTCGCGGTGCGTAACTCGAGCCACTATGGCATCGCGGGATATTACGCGACCATGGCGGCCAGGGAAGGGATGGTGGGGATGAGCGTCACCAACGCGCATCCCTCCATCGCACCCACCTTCGGTGTCGAGCCGATGCTGGGGACCAACCCCATCGCTTTCAGCGCCCCGACCGACGAGTCTTTCCCCTTCCGCTTTGACGCGGCGACGTCCATCGCCCCGCGCGGCAAGATCGAGGTGGCCTCCCGCGCCGGCGAGCCGATCCCGGCCGGGTGGGTGATCCGCAAAGACGGTTCGCTCGTCACCGACAGCACCAACCTGATCGAGGAGATGGACGACTGCAAGGCGGCGCTCCTTCCCATCGGCGGCAGCGGCGAACTGATGGGGGGGCACAAGGGATACGGCCTGGCCACCGTGGTCGAGATCCTGTCGGCCGCCTTCCAGGACGGCGCTTTCCTCTCCGAGCTCCACGATACCGACCACGAGGGGAACATCCACCCCCTGCGCATCGGCCACTTCTTCCTGGCGATCAATATCGAAAGCTTCCTGCCGCTCGAGCGGTTCAAGAAGACGGCGGGCGACATCGTGCGTGAACTGCGCGAATCGCCGAAAGCGCCCGGGGAAAAGCGGATCTATTCCGCCGGCGAGAAGGCCGACGCCATCAGCCGGCGCGTGGCCGCAGAGGGGATCGAGATCCCCCCGGGACTGCAGAAGAACCTGAACGCGCTGCGCGCGGAGCTCGACCTCACCGGCCACGATCTCGGGTTCTAGGAATCCGGTCCCGCCGGCTAAGGCGCGGCACGGCCCGCGGGCCGTGCCGCGCCCACCACGCGCCTCCCCCATCCCGATACCTCTTTATAAACTCGACCTTCTATTGCACAATCGGTGGAGGCCGAACCTTACCTTTCAGCCCTTGTGGGCCGGGGACCGGTCCCCAGTGACGAACCAAAGAGGAGATCATGCCAAAACCGAAAAGCAAGAAACCGGGAATGCCGCCCTACCGGAACGCGCGCCTGTCGGCCGAGCGCCGCACGCGGGACCTGCTCGAGCGCATGACGCTCGAGGAAAAGGGGGCGCAGATGCGGTGCGTCTGGGAGCGCAAGGCGGAAACCCTCGTCGACGGGAAGGGGCGGTTCGACCCGGCCAAGGCGGCGCGCCATTTCCGGGATCGCCTGGGGCTCGGGCAGGTGGGCCGCCCCAGCGACGCCGGCGGCGGGCTCGACGCGCGGGAAAACGCCGAACTGACCAACGCCATCCAGAAATTCTTCATCGAAGAGAGCCGGCTGGGGATTCCGGTGATCTTTCACGAGGAGTGCCTGCACGGCCAGGCGGCTCCCGGCGCCACCAGTTTTCCCCAGCCGATCGGCCTGGGGGCAACCTTCGACCCGGAACTGGTGGAAAGGGTTTTCGAGGCGACGGCGGCTGAAGCGCGCGCCCGCGGGACGCACCAGGCGCTGACCCCGGTCGTGGACGTGGCCCGCGACCCGCGCTGGGGACGGGTGGAGGAGACCTACGGGGAAGATCCATACCTCGCGGCCTCCATGGGGGTGGCAGCCGTGCGGGGTTTCCAGGGGGACGCCCGCTTCCGGAACAAAACGCGCGTCATCGCCACGCTGAAGCATTTCGCCGCCCACGGCCAGCCCGAATCGGGGACCAACTGCGCCCCGGTCAATGTCTCCCGGCGCCTCCTGCGCGAAGTCCACCTCCACCCTTTCAAGGAGGCGATCCGGAAAGGGAAGGCCGTCAGCGTGATGGCGTCCTACAACGAGATCGACGGAGTCCCGTCGCACGCCAACCGGTGGCTTCTCCGGGACGTGCTCCGCAAGGAATGGGGGTTCAAGGGATACGTGGTCAGCGACTATTACGCCATCCGAGAGCTCGCCGAGCGTCCGGGGTTGTTCGGCAACCACGTGGCCGAGGACGGGCGCCAGGCGGCGGCCCTGGCCGCTAAGGCCGGGGTGAATATCGAGCTTCCCGAGCCCGACTGCTACCTCCACCTCGTGGAACTGGTCCGCAAGGGGGTTCTCAAGGAGTCGCTGCTCGACGAGCTGGTGGCGCCGCTGCTGTTCTGGAAATTCAAGCTGGGGCTGTTCGACGACCCTTACACGGACCCGGAGGAAGCGGAGCGGATCTCGGGCTGCGAGGCGCACCGCGCGCTGGCGCTCGAAGCCGCCCGGAAAACGATCACGCTCCTGAAGAACGACAAGCGCACCGTTCCCCTCAACCCGCGCCGGGTGCGGACCCTGGCCGTGATCGGGCCGAACGCCGACCGGGTGCTGCTCGGCGGCTACAGCGGGCGGCCCAAGCATTTCGTCACCCTCCTCGAGGGGATCCGCGCGCGGGCGGGCGGGATCCGGGTGCTCCACCACGAGGGCTGCCGCATCACCGTCGGCGGGTCGTGGCATGAAGACACGGTCGTCACCCCCGACCCGGCCGAAGAGCGGAAAAGGATCGCGGCCGCCGTCCGGGTCGCCCGGAAGGCCGACGCGGTGGTTCTGGCCCTCGGGGGGAATGAACAGACTTCGCGCGAGGCCTGGGGGCGCAACCACCTGGGGGACCGGGCCTCGCTCGACCTGGTCGGGCTGCAGGACGACCTGGTCAATGCCGTCGCCGCCACGGGCAAACCCATCGTCGCCTTCCTCTTCAACGGCCGGCCGTTGTCGATCCGGAATCTCGCCGACAAGGCGCAGGCGATTTTCGAGTGCTGGTACCTGGGGCAGGAAGCGGGGCGGGCCGCGGCCGAGGTTCTCTTCGGCGACGTCAACCCCGGGGGGAAGCTCCCCATCACCATCCCGCGGTCGGTGGGGCACATCCCCTCCTTCTATAACCACAAGCCGGCCGCGCGCCGGGGCTACCTATTCGACGATGTCGGACCGCTTTATCCCTTCGGTTTCGGGCTCAGCTATACCACCTTCAGCTTCGGCCCGCCGCGCCTGGAGAAACGGTCGATCCGGCGCGGGGAGTCGACGGTGGTGAGGGTGGACGTCACCAACACCGGGCGGGTGGCCGGCGAGGAGGTGGTGCAGCTGTACATCCGCGACCGGGTGAGCTCCGTCACGCGCCCGGTGAAGGAGCTGAAGGGGTTCGGACGGATTCCGCTCGCGCCGGGACAGACCGAGACCGTGGTGTTCGAGATCACCCCCGAGCGCCTCGCGTTCTACGACATCGACATGAAATTCCGGGTGGAGCCGGGGGAATTCGAGATCATGACCGGCAACTCCTCCCGCGACGGGGACCTGCAGAAGACGGTCCTGACCGTGAAGAAATAGTAAGGACATCCGGACGGGGAAGAAAGGCGGGGAAGCGCGGGGGGTCAGGGCCCGGCGGCCGCGCGCGCGGTGTCGCGCTCGAGGTGGCGGGCGCCCGCCAGCCAGCAAACGCCGGCAACGAGAAACATCGCGCCGACGACGAGGAAGGACTTGTTCATGTCGCCGTAGCGGTCGTTGAGCAGCCCCACGATGACTGGGGAGATGACGTCCCCGAGGGCGTGGATGACGAAGATGTTCACCGCGTAGCCGATGGCGCGCATGGAGGGGCGGGTGACGTTGGCCAGGATGGTGTTGGTCGGGCCGGTATTGAAGAACAGGCAGAAGCAGGCGAGAAAGACCAGGACCCAGAGCGCCCGGGGACCGGGGGCGTGCAGCGCGGCCAGGAAGAGCGGGAATCCCGCCAGCATGGCGGCGCCGGACACCAGGAAGTAGGAGCTGGGGAAGCGGGAGCGGAGCCGGTCCCCGGCCATCCCGCCGAGGAGGGTGGCGCTGAGGCCGGCCACGGCGGTGATGGCGCCGAACACGATCGTGGAGTTGCCCGGCGCGCCCAGGCGGGTTTCCAGGTAGTAGGGCATCCAGAAGGCGATGCCGCCGATGGCGAACGTCATCGCCGTCATCCCCAGGGTGCAGAAAACATAGGAGGGGGTGCGCGCGAGCACCCAGTATTCCCGCCAGGGGACCTGGGCCTTCCCCCCGGGCCGGGCCGCGCCGGTGCGCGGCGGCTCCTTCATCCGGAAGCACTGCACCCCCAGGAGGATTCCCGGGATAGTCACGAGAAAAAAGACCCAGCGCCAGCTTTCGTGCACGATCCCGAACAGGCTCGAGCCCCAGGCGCCGATGCCGCTTCCGGCGATCCACCCGCCGAGCACGTATCCCAGGGCGCTCCCGACGGGGATGGCTACGTAGAACCAGGCCAGCACCCTTCCGCGCGTCCGGATCGGGTACATGTCGGCGATCATGGCGGGGGCGACGGGCCCGTAGGCCGCCTCGCCCACCCCCACGAAGCACCGCGTCAGCAGCAGGACGATGAAGGTGCCCGCCAGCCCCGAGGCGCCGCTGGCCAGGCTCCAGAGGATCACCCCGATTCCCACGATCTTCCAGCGGGAATGATTCCCCGCCAGGCGGGCGAACATGGGGGCTCCCACCATGTAGACCAGCATGAAGGCGGTGCCGAGCAGCCCCATCAGCGCATCCTCGGGCTTGAACCCGAGCTGCCCCTGCAGCCAGCGGATGATCGCGTTCAGGTTCTCGCTCCCCACGGCGAGTTCCCCGTTGCCGGCGAAGAAGGTGCGCTTGATGGGGCCCACCACGGCGGCCAGGACCTGCCGGTCGATGTAGTTGAACATGTTGATGACCAGGAGCAGGGCGAGCGCCCGCCGGGTGCCGGGGTAGACGCCGGTATCCGCTGTAGTGCGTTTCATGAAATCGCGCAAGGCGTCCATGGGCCTCATCTTAATCCGCCGCCCGCCCGGGGGCAAAGAAATGTTCCTTCCCGGCGTGTCCGTAGTACAATGGCCGCGCATTTTCCCGAACCCGGCGAAGCGCGGCGCAGCAGGCCGGGATACCGTCCGACAGAGGTGAAAGATGACGAGCCACAGCAGTGCGGGTGTTTCCCCCGCGGCGAAACTGTCCATCAGGGAAAAGATCGGCTACAGCCTGGGAGACGCCGCATCCAATCTCTTTTTCCAGACCTTCATCCTGTATCTCCCCTTTTTCTACACCGATGTCTTCGGACTGCCGGCCGCGGCCATGGGGACCATGTTCCTGGTCACCCGGATCTGGGACGCGATCAACGACCCGATCATGGGGGCGATCGCCGACCGGACGAACACGCGCTGGGGGAAGTTCCGCCCCTACATCCTGATCATGGGGCCGCCGCTGGCACTCGGGGGGCTCCTCACCTTCACGACCCCCGATCTCGGGACCGGGGGGAAGATCCTCTATGCCTACCTGACCTACACCCTTTTGACGATGCTCTACACCGCCGTCAACGTTCCCTACTCGGCGCTGATGGGGGTCATGAGCTCCAACTCGCTTGAGCGGGCCAGCGTCTCGCAGTACCGCTTCGTCGCCGCGTTCGTCGGGCAGATGATCGTGTCGGGGGCCACCCTCTACCTGGTCGGCCGACTGGGCGGAGGGGACGCCCAGGTCGGGTGGCAGCGGACGATGGGCGCCTTCGGGTTGCTGGCCGCGGTCCTGTTCTCCATCACCTTCTTCACCACCCGGGAGCGGGTCTTCCCTCCCAAGGGGCAGAAGGCGGATACCCGTCAGGATCTCCGGGACCTGGTGCGGAACAAGCCCTGGATCCTGATCGCCGTCGCCACGGTGTTCCAGCTCCTGTACGCCGTCATGCGCGGCTCCTCCACTCCCTATTTTTTCAAATACTACGTCCTGGGGCAGGAACTACGGATCTTCTCCTGGAAAGTCCAGCTCGGAGTCGACGCCTTCACCTCGGCCTTTGCCATGGTCGGAAACCTGGCCACCCTGGTAGGCGCCCTCCTGGCCATCCTGTTCGCGAAGATCCTGGACAAGAAGAACACCTATTCCGGCTTCCTGATCGCGAGCGCCGTGATCTCATGCGGCTTCTATTTCCTCCAGCCGCACAACGTCCTGCTGATCTTCGGGCTCAACGTCGTGGTCTCCTTCTTCGTCGGGGCGGTGTCGGTGCTCCAGTGGGCCATCTACACCGACACCGCCGACTTCGGGGAGTGGAAGTTCGGGCGCCGCGCCACCGGCCTCGTCATGGCCGCGTCGCTCTTCGCCCTGAAGCTCGGGCTGGCCTTCGGCGGGACCTTCGTGGGGTGGATCCTCGACTGGCACGGGTTCGTATCCAATGCCGTGCAGACCGAGTCCGCCCTGCACGGCATCCGGATGCTCATGAGCTTCTACCCCGCCGTCTTCGGGGTGATCGGCGGCCTGGTCATGATCTTCTACCCGCTCAAAAACCGGGTGATGCTCGAGATCGAGCAGGATCTCCGGACCCGGCGCGGCTGAGCCGGGCCGGGTCCGGATTCGAGGCTGTCGAGGGGGCGGGGCATCTTCCCGGATCAGAAGGTGTAGCCTATGGTGAATTTGAATTCCGGGCTGTCGATCATCCCCACCTTGATCTCTCCCATCAGCCCGTTGGGGCGCTCGATCCCCACCAGGATGTTGAAGCCGCCCCCGGCGTCGGTGCTGCCATCCTGGACGCGGGATGCCCCGATGCGGTAGATGTTGAGCGCCGGTCCGGCTCCGATGTAGAACGCGAGGTCGCGCTTCGGGATCGGTATCCCGTAGGCGACCTCGAAGTTGGCGGCGAGGGTGGTGATGCCGCTCCCGACCCCGATTTCCAGGTTGGGCCGGAAGGTGAGGTTGGCCAGCAGGGGTGCGGAGACCATGTGGCCGCCGAAATGAAACTGGTTGGGGTCGATACTTGCGCCGGCGCGCACGCCGAACCGGGTCTCCGCCTGCGCCCCGGCCGCGGCAATAAACATCAGTATTCCCAGCAACAGGAACATTCTCTTCTTGATCATCGAATTTCAACTCCTTGGTAACGGTCCGCCGTTATGGCGACGCCTTCATGGGAAGCAATTCAGGTTCCAGTGTCCGCGCCGCCCATTCAGGGAGGAAAATATTGCATAACAGGCACTTCCCCCTCAAGTGGTTGTGTCCCGACGGGACGGGAGCGGGAAAATCTCCCTGTTCCCGCTCCCTTGAATTGTAGACGGCGCGGGGGGATGTGACCAGTCCGAAGCGCGCCCGCGGGATGGCGGCGATCCCCCGCGCCTCGATCCGGAGCGGGGGATCCTGACCCTGAACCTCGCGGAAATTCTCCCGGTCCGGCAAATCCCGCTGTTTACAGATTCCCCCGGCTGTGCAACAATGAAAAAAAGAGCGGACAGGGGAGGGGGTATGGAGGAACTGGAAAAGATTCGAAGCGAAATCAACCGGGTGGACGAGGCCATTCTCGAAGCGCTTGCGGCACGGAGGACCCTTTCCCGGCGGGTCATCGAGGCCAAGGACAGGAGCGGGGCGCCCATCCGCGACGCGGCGCGCGAGGAGATGTTGCTCTCCGACCTCATCTCCAAGGGGCGCGGCCGCGGGCTCGACGCCCACCTCGTCACCCGGGTCTTCCAGGAGATCATCGACGATTCGGTCCGGTCCCAGCAGTTGCACCTGCAGGGCTACGCGCAATCGGACCTGAAGCGGGTGGTGTTCCAGGGGATCGAGGGCGCCTACGGCGACCTGGCGGCGCGCAAATACTTCGCCCCGTACCTCGACCGGACCTTCTTTGAGGGGGTCCCCGGGTTGAGGCAGGTGATCGGCGCGGTGGAGGACGGGGACGCCGACTACGCCCTCGTCCCGGTCGAGAACACCGCGGCGGGGAGCATCAACGAGGTGTACGATCTCCTGTCGGTTTCCCAACTCTCCATCGTGGGGGAGGAGGTGCTGCGGATCGAACACTGCCTGCTGGGCCTGCCGGAGGCCCAGCTCGCCGGGATCCGCAGGATCTACTCGCACCCCCAGGCCCTGGCCGAGTGCGTGAAGTTCGTCGCCCGGCTCCCCGACTGCCAGGCGATCCCCTGGCCCGACGCCGCCATGGCGGTTCGGAAAGTGGGCGAAGACAGGGACCCATCGGTCGCGGCCGTCGGCAGCGAGGAAGCGGGCCGGCTCTACGGGTTGAAGGTCCTGCAGCGCAACATCGAGGACCAGCCGCACAACTTCACCCGCTTCCTGGTCCTGGCCCGGAAGCCGGCGAAGGTGGACCGGCGCATCCCCTGCAAGACATCCCTGATCATGGCCACCTCGCACGAGGAGGGATCGCTCCTGAAGGCGCTGAGCATCCTGTACGAGCACGGGATCAACCTGCTGAAACTGGAAAGCCGTCCCATCCCCGGAATGCCGTTCCAGTACCTCTTCTACCTGGACTTCGAGGGGAATGCGGCCGAGGAGCGGGTGGCCGGGGCGCTGGAGAAGCTGCACTCAGCCACCACCTCGATGAAGTTCCTCGGGTCCTACCCCATGCAGCAGCGCCCGCGCACCGCGCCGAGGATCGAGACCCTGGCGGCCGGCGGACCGCGGGAGGAAGGGGAACAGACCGAGCCGATCCCGGAAAAGAAGGAGAAGAGCGGGCTCCGGCTCGTGGGCAGGGACGCCAGGCCGGAGGATACGGTCATCGCGGTCGGCGGAGCCCGGATCGGGGGGGACGGCTTCGTCGTCATAGGCGGACCCTGCGCCGTGGAGTCCCGGGAACAGATCCTTCAATGCGCCCGCTTTGTGAAGGAGTGCGGGGGACAGCTGCTGCGGGGTGGGTGCTTCAAGCCGCGCACCTCCCCATACAGCTTCCAGGGGCTGGGGTTCGAGGCGCTGGAGATGCTGGCCGAGGCGGGGCGCGAATACGATCTGCCGGTGGTCACCGAGGTGCTGTCCCCCTCGGACGTGGAGCCGGTGGCGCGCCTTGCCGACATTTTGCAGATCGGCGCGCGCAACATGCAGAATTTCAGCCTGCTGGCCGAGGTGGGGAGGTCGAACCGGCCGGTGCTGCTCAAGCGCGGCATGATGTCGACCCTGGACGAGTTCCTCAATGCGGCCGAGTACATCATGGCCGGCGGCAACCACCGCGTGATCCTGTGCGAACGAGGGATCCGCACCTTCGAGACCGCCACGCGCAACACCCTGGACCTCGGGTCGATCCCCATCCTCAGGCGCATGACGCACCTGCCGATCCTGGTGGACCCGTCGCACGCGGCCGGCCGGCGGGACCTGGTGATCCCGCTCGCCCTGGCGGCCCGCGCCGTCGGGCCTCACGGGCTCATCGTTGAAATGCACCCGGACCCGGACCACGCCATGAGCGACGGGCCCCAGTCGCTCCATTTCCACGAGTTCGCCGACCTCATGAGCCGCCTCTACGGGGGGTAGGGGCAGGGCGCGCCCGTCAGGCGCGGATCACGGCGTTGGTGCGTTTTTCCTCCCCCACGGTGGAGGTGGGGCGTCCGGCGTAGTTGTGCCCCGGCAGGATGGCCGTGTCCTCGGGGAGGGTATAGATCTTCTCCCGGATCGAGCGCTCGAGCTCTTCCCAGGACCCGCCCGGGAAATCGGTCCGCCCGGTCGATCCCACGAAGAGGGTGTCCCCGGTGAAGAGCACCCCCTCGGCGTGGAGGCAGATGCATCCCGGGGTGTGGCCCGGGGTGTGGAGCACCCTCAGGGCCACGTTCCCCACCCGGATCAGGTCCCCGTCTTTGACCAGCAGGTCTGCGGGCGGGGACGCTTCCGCCCGGAACATCTGGAGCATGTCCTGGGGGGTGTCGAGGAGGCCCGGGGCGTCGGCTTCGTGAATGACGATCCTGGCCCCCGTCCGGCGCACCATTTCCCGGTTGCCCATCGTGTGGTCGATATGGTTGTGGGTGTTGACGATGTATTTGACCGTAAGGCCGTGGGCCTCGGCCTCCGCGAGCAGCCGGTCGTGGTCGTCGGACGGGTCGATGAAGAGCCCTTCGCGCGCCTCCTCGTCCCCCACCAGGTAACTGAAAATGTTGAAATGACCCACTTCGAATTGACGTATCAGCACAGGTCCCCCGCTGCGAAAATTGGCGCCGCCATCATAACCGATCCCGGCCTGTTCCGACAAAAAGAAATGGCCCCGCCCGGTACGCCGGGATGGGATATCCGGGTCGAATATTATCGCTATTGACCGGGGCGGTTTCTGCTACACTGGCACGGAAGGGATAAAGTCATGACCGTCCGTTATTTTTATTGCCGAGCCTATTTCAAGACCGACCCCTGAGGGCGGTGGTTTCCTTTCTTCGCAAGGCATCGGAAGAAAAAAGCGGCCCCCGGGACAAACCGGCGGGCCGTTTTTGATTGTAGGAGGTTTCCATGATCATCATCTGTGAGGCCAAGGCTACGGAGGCGCAGATCGGCGAGCTCGAGCGCACCATTCGGGGCGCGGGGCTGGATATCCATCGCTCCGACGGGGAGGAGTACACGATCCTGGGGGTCATCGGGGACCGCAACCGGCTCGACATGGGGACCGTCACGCTGATGCCCGGGGTCCGCGAAGTGGTGCTGGTGACCAGCCCCTATAAGCTCGCGAGCCGGGAGTTTCATCCGGACGATACGGTGGTGCGTGTCGGGGAGACGTGCCTCGTCGGCGGCATGGAGGTCGCCGTGATGGCCGGCCCCTGCGCGGTCGAGGGGGAGGAGCAGATCGAGGCCTGCGCCCGGGCCGCGGCGGCGGGTGGGGCACAGATCCTCCGGGGGGGCGCCTACAAGCCCCGCTCCTCACCCTATTCCTACCAGGGGCTGGGGCTCGAGGGGCTGAAGATGATGCGCCGGGCGGCCGACCGCTACGGGCTGGCCGTGGTCACGGAGATCATGACGATCGAACTGATCGACACGGTGGCCCAGTACGCCGACCTGTTGCAGGTGGGCGCGCGCAACATGCAGAACTACCCGCTGCTGACCGCCCTGGGGAAAGCGGGCAAGCCGGTGTTCCTCAAGCGAGGCATGTCGGCCACGATCCAGGAGTGGCTGATGAGCGCCGAGTACATCCTCAGCGAGGGGAATCCCGACGTCATCCTGTGCGAACGCGGGATCCGCACCTTCGAGACCGCCACGCGCAACACCCTGGACCTGTCGGCCATCCCCGTCATCAAGCACCTTTCGCACCTCCCGATCATCGCCGATCCGAGCCACGGGGTCGGCACCCGCCGCTTCGTCGCCCCGATGGCCCGGGCGGCGGTGGCCGCCGGGGCCGACGGGATCATGGTGGAAATCCACCCCAATCCCGACAAGGCCATGTCCGACGGCCCGCAGTCGCTCACTCTCGAGGAGTTCGGGCTCCTGATGAACCGGTGCCGCATCATCGCGACCACCATTGGACGGCGTCTGGGAAAGACGCGCTGAAAGGACGATCATGAAGATGACGATTGTGGGCTGCGGCCTGATCGGGGGCTCGATCGCCCTGGCCCTCAAGCACCGCCGGCCGGAATGGACCGTCGCCTGCATTGACCTCGCCGAGCGCCTGTCGGCGCTCGAGGAAGCCGGAGTGTCGGAGCATCTTGGGACGATGGACGACGTCGGGACCCACGTTCCCGACAGCGACCTGGTACTGGTGGCGACCCCGGTCCAGTCCGTCGCCGGGACCCTCGGCCGACTGGCCCCCTTCCTGCGCCCGGGCGCCGTCGTCTCCGATGTCGGGAGCACCAAGCGGCGGATCATGGCTGAAGCCCCGGGGCTCCTCCCCCGGGGTGTCCACTTCGTCGGCGGGCATCCCATGGCGGGGTCGGAGCGCTCCGGGGTGGAGGCGGCGGACCCGCTCCTTTTCAACGGCCGGGTCTACGCCCTCTGCCCCTATCCCGACACCCCGCCCGAAGCTCTGCTGATCCTGATCGAACTGGTGGAGACCCTCCGGGCGACCCCGGTGACGATCGACCCGGAGGAACACGACCGGATCATGGCCATGGTCAGCCACCTGCCGCACCTGATCTCCGTCGCCCTCATGCACTCGGCCGCCGCCGGGGACGCCGAGCACGCGATGCTTCCCACCCTCGCGGGGCGCGGATTCCTCGACATGACGCGCCTGGCGGCCTCGGATTACGGCATCTGGAAGGGGATCCTCGAGACCAACGCCGAAGCGATCGGGGAGGCGGCGGCGCGGTTCGGGGAGAGCCTCGCGTTCCTGGTCTCCGGGATGCCGGGGAACGAAGCGGCCGCGGCCTGGGAGGCGGCGGCGAAGCTGAGACGGAAGATGGGGCCCGAAACCCTTGCCCGGCCGCGCAAGCAGGACCTGCGCAGCGTCATCGACCGCTACGACCGCCAGATCCTCACGGCGCTCGGGCACCGCATCGACATCGCGCGCCGGATCGGCCGGCTCAAGAAGCGCCAGTCGATCCCGGTGACCGACAGCGAGCGGGAAAAACGGATGATGTTCGAGCGCCGGGACTGGGGGCAGTCGCTGGGGCTGCCCGAGGAACTGGTCGACGAGCTTTTCGCCGTCATCATCCGGCACAGCGTCCGCATCCAGTCGGATTCCGTGGAATAGCCGATGGCGATTTTCCCGCCGATCGATTCCGCTTTTGTTGTAACATGATGCGTATCTTGCCGCAGCGGTCGTTTTCGCGCATTTTTCAATAGATACAGGAGCGGTCGGGCATGGACGAAAAAGTGACGTCGGAACAGAAACGGGAAGCGAGGTTTGCGCGGTGGCTGGACGCGCCGGGGGTGCATTTCGACAATCCGGCGGCGCAGAAGGCCTACCGGGACCGGGTGACGCGCTTCATCCGGGCGTTCAGCCTCGAGAAGCCGGACCGGGTGCCCCTGGTCCTGCCCGCGGGCAATTTCCCAATTTATCACGCCGGGTTTACGCTCAAGGAAGCGATGGAGGACAACGGGAAGCTGTGCGCGGCGTTCCGGAAGTTCCTGCGCGAGTTTGAATCGGACACCTTCGCCTCACCCATGATGGTGCCTTCGGCGGCGGCCGGGACCATCATCCGCACGGTGAACACCCGGTGGCCGGGATACGGACTTCCCGACACCGCCTCGATGTTGCAGTTCGTCGAAGGCGAGTACATGAAAGCCGACGATTACGACCTGTTCCTCGAGGACCTGACCGATTTCTGCCTGCGCCGGTACCTGCCGCGCAGCCTCGGGGCCCTGGCCCCCTTCGCCGATTTCCCCCCCACCCCCTTCATCCTCGGGATGCCGAACCGGTTTCTGACCCCCGCCATGGCGCCGGAAGTGCGCGCTGCCTACCAGGCCATCATCGATTACGGGGAAGAATGCGCGCGCTGGATGGAGCCGGTCCAGGAGTTCCACCGGGACGCGATGGCGGCCGGCTACCCGACCATATTCGGGGGGCAGGCCCACGCTCCCTTCGACATTCTGGCCGACACCCTGCGCGGGACCAAGGGCGTCATCATGGACATGTACCGTCAGCCGGACAAGCTGCTGGCCGCGATGGACCGGGTGACGCAGATGAACATCGACTGCGGCGTCGCCGGCGCCAACATGACGGGCAACCCCGTCGTCTTCTTCGCCCTGCACAAGGGGGACGACACCTTCATGTCCAACGGGCAGTACGAAAAGTTCTACTGGCCCACCTTCCGGAAGGTCATCCTGGGGCTCGTCGAGGAGGGGATCGTGCCGATGCTCTTCGCGGAGGGGCGCTACGACAACCGCCTGGAGATCATCCGGGACCTCCCCCCGGGGCGGGTGGTCTGGCACTTCGACCGGACCGATATCTTCCGGGCGAAGAAGATCCTGGGGGACAACGCCTGCATCGCCGGGAACGTCCCCGCGTCCCTGCTCTGCACCGGGACGGCGGACGAGGTCAGGGATTACTGCCGCAGGCTCATCGAGGTGGTCGGCGAGGGGGGCGGGTTCATCCTGACCGGCGGGGCCAGCATCGACAAGGGGCCGGCTGAAAACATGCGCGCCATGACCGAGGCCGTCATGGAATACGGGGTGTACTGACCGGCATGACCGAATCGACGCAGCTGACGGAAGCGGGACTCGACCGGGAACTGCGCGTAGGGGCCCAGTACCTGGCGCAGTGCCTCAACCCCGAGTCGGGCGCCATTCCACGCATCCCCAACGTCGACATCTACGGGATCTCGATCCCCTACAACGGAATCGCCGGGGGGGACCTGATCACCTACGTCGATTTCTCGGACCGCTATGACCTGGACGCGCGCATCGCGCGGGCCGAGGCGCAGGGGAGGGGAGAGGTCGCGCAGAAGCTCCAGCGGCTGAAGCGCAAGGGGGGTGTCCTGGTAGCCGACGTGGCCGGGCACGAATACGCCGATGCCATGAGGGCGCTGCTCCTGCACCAGATCTTCCATACCTCGGCACTGTACGAGCTCGATCTGCACGGGGAGATCACGGCCCACCTGTTCGAACAGATCAACCAGCGCTTCTTCAAGTCCACCACCCTGCACAAGCTTGCGGGGGAGCGGGGCGCCCTGAGTTTCATCACCCTGATTTACGGCGAGATCTCCTCCACGGGGCGCTTCCGCTTCATCTGCGCCGGGCACCCGCAGCCCCTGGTGTTCTCGCGGGAGTACGACCGCTTCGTCGAGATCAGCCCCGACCGGCTGGTGAGTTTCCCCCCCATCGGGCTCCAGTTGAGCGAGGATGACGACGACGTGCGGATGTTCCCCCGGGTGCTGGGGTACAAGAAGCGGTACACGGTCAACGAACTGAACCTGATGGGGCGGGGGGACGTGCTCCTGCTCTATTCGGACGGGCTGGTGGACCCCTTCTCCCCCTATTCCCAGGATCGGCTCGAGCGTGCCGTCTCCGCGGCGCGGGACGGTTCCGCCGAGGATATCTGCCGGGGGATCCTGGCCGACCGCCACAACGCCGCCCGGCCGGACGACGACCTCAGCCTCGTGGTCATCAAGTACCAGTGACGGCCGCCGGGCGGGGACTCCCGGTGGTGGCCTGCGGCGTCCCGATCTGATACATTTCCTGCATGAAACTGGACATCACCCTCGAGGGGGAAACGCTCGATCTCGGCGCGGAGCTGCTCGACCGCTACAACGTGCCGGGGCCCCGCTACACCAGCTACCCGACCGCGCCCGAGTGGGACGACGCCTTCGGCCCCGCGGACTACGAACACGAACTGGGAGAGTCGAACGCATCGGGCAGGCCGCTGTCGCTGTACATGCACCTCCCTTTCTGCGAGAGCCTCTGCCTGTTCTGCGGCTGCAACGTCGTGATCCGCAAAAACCACGACGACGCCCTCCCCTACCTGGAAACCCTTAAAAGGGAGATCGCCCAAGTGGCGCTGCGTGTCGACCGCGCGCGGCCGGTGGTGCAGTTCCACTGGGGGGGCGGGAGCCCGACCTATTTTTCGGCCGACCAGCTCGAAGACCTGTTCACCTACGCGCGCGGGCTCTTCACCTTTTCCCCGGACGCGGAGATCGGCGTGGAGGTCGACCCGCGCGTCACCACCCCCGGGCACCTCGACACGCTGCGGCGCCTGGGGTTCAACCGGATTTCCATGGGGGTCCAGGATTTCAACCCCGAGGTCCAGAAGGCGGTCCGGCGTGTCCAGCCCTACGAACAGACCCGGGTCCTCTACGACCGCTGCCGAGCCCTCGGCTTCGATTCGATCAACATCGACCTGATGTACGGCCTTCCGCTGCAGACGCCCGCAAGCTTTGGGGCCACGGTGGACCGGGTGATCGGGATGGGGCCCGACCGGGTGGCCATGTTCAGCTACGCCCACGTCCCCTGGCTCAAGAAGCAGCAGGGGGCGATTGCCCGGCTGATTCCCCTGGGCATGGACAAGTTCCAGATCTTCCGGACCGGGATCGGGCTGTTCACCGCCGCCGGGTACCGCTATATCGGCATGGATCATTTCGCGCGCCCGGACGACGAGCTGTGCGTAGCGCAGCACAACCGCACCCTCCACCGCAATTTCCAGGGGTACACCACCAAGGCCGGTTCCGACCTCCTCGGCCTGGGGGTGAGTTCGATCAGCGGCCTGGACCGCGCCTACGCCCAGAACCACCGGGACCTGGAAGGGTACTGCGCCGCCGTCGGGAGGGGAACGCTGCCTACCATGCGCGGGGTCCGGCTCGGCGGGGACGACGTGGTGCGGCGGGCGGCCATCGGCCGGATCCTGTGCCACTGCGTGCTGGTCAAGGGGGAATTCGAGTCGGAATTCGGCATCCGGTTCGACGACTATTTCAACCCCGAGCTTGCGCGGCTCCGGGAGCTGGAGCGGGACGGGCTGGTCAGGCTCGAACCGGATGCGATCCGAGTGACCCCCCTGGGGCGCATCTTCCTGCGCAACGTGGGGATGGTGTTCGACCGGTACCTGTCCCAACCGAAGGACCGGCCGGTTTTCTCCAAAACGCTGTAGCCCGGCCTGGGCTCGGGGGTGACAGGATGCATTCGGAAGGGGAGCGCGGAGTCCTGCTGCTGAACCTGGGGGGACCGGAAACGCCCGCGGAGGTCCGCCCCTTCCTCTACAACTTGTTCTCCGACCCGGACATCATCCGCATCCGAAACGGGGCGCTCCGCAAGACGCTGGCGTGGGCCATCGCGACCATGCGCCAGGGGAAATCGCGGGCGCTGTACCGGAAGATCGGCGGCGGGTCGCCGCTCCGGCGCATCACGGAGGAGCAGGCCGCGGCGCTCGAGTTCGCCCTCGCGGCGCGGGGGACGACCGCCCGGGTCTATGTCGGAATGCGCTGTTGGAAGCCCTCCATCGACGAGGCCGTCGACCGGATCCGGCGCGACGGCATCCGCCGCCTGCTCCTGCTGCCGCTCTTTCCCCAGTACTCGGAAACCACCACCGGTTCCTGCTTCCGCCGCTTCCGGGCCCTCGCCGAACGGCGTTCGCTCTCCGCGGAGATGCACATTTCATGCGTGAACGAATGGTTCGGGGAGCCGCTGTATCTCGAGGCGATGGCGGAGCTGATCCGCGCGGGGCTTGAACGGTTTCCGGCCGATGCGCGCGACGAGGTCCACCTGCTCTACAGCGCGCACTCGCTCCCCGCGCGCTACATCCGCGAGGGGGACCCCTATCTCGACCAGACCCGGAAATGCGTCGAGCTCATAAACCGGCGGCTGGGCACGGGCAACCGCTCGACACTTGCCTTCCAGAGCAAGGTGGGGCCGGTCGAATGGATCGGTCCCTCGACGCGCGCCGTCCTCGGCGACCTGGCCCGGAACGGCGTCGGCCAGGTGCTGGTGGTCCCGGTCAGCTTCGTTTCGGACCATATCGAAACGCTCGAGGAGATCGACATCGAGTGCCGGCAACTGGCGGCGGAGCTCGGGATCGGCCGGTTCCACCGTGCGGACGCGCCCAACGTGCACCCCCGGTTCATCGCGGCCCTCGCCGCCGTCGTCCTCCGGGAGTGGGAGACGTAGGCCTCAGGCGCCGGGCGGCAGCGGGGGCGGGACCGCGTCCAGGATCGCGGCCAGGGCGGGGACCTGCCCGGCCGGCGTCCATTGTTCCATCCCCTGAGACCAGGCGAGGGTCTGCCGAGTCAGGCGCCCCGCGGCCGCCTCGGCGGCGAGCGCCCCCAGGTCGAACGGGCCGGCCTGCTTCCCCTCCAGCGCCAGGAACCAGGTGGGCGCGGGGAGAGTGGGCGGCGTACTTCCGGGCGCCGCCGGCTGCGGCCGGGCGCCGAGCGCCTGCCCGATCGGCCCGGCCATTGCCACCCCCATGCCGATCCCGGCCCCGGCCGCGGCCAGCCCGCCGGGATTTTGGGCCGCGTCGGGGATCGAATTGGCGACGTTGAACTGGGTGTAGGCCGCCAGGTTTCCCACCACCCCCATGCTGGAGCGCTTGTCGAGCGCTTCCTCGACTTCGGGGGGGAGCGAGATGTTCTCCACGAGCAGCTTGGCCAGTTCGAGCCCGTAGCCCTGGAATTCGGGCGCGATTTTTTGGGCCAGGAAGTCGCCCAGGGAGCCGTAGTTGGCGGCCATGTCCAGCACCGGGATCCCGCTCGAACCGGCGATCTCGGCGAACCGGGAGACGATCAGGTTGCGGAGCTGGTTGACGATCTCGTCGACCGTGAAGTGCCCGTCGGTCCCCACGATCTCGCGGATGAGCACGCCGGGCTCGCTGACCTTGACGGCATAGGTGCCGTAGGCGCGCAGCCGGACGGGGCCGAACTCGGCATCCCGCATCATGATCGGGTTCATGGTGCCCCATTTGAGGTCCGTGAACTGGCGCATGGAGCAGAAATAGACCTCGGCCATGAAGGGGCTGTTGAAGCCGTACTTCCACCCCTGCAGGGTGGAGAGCACCGGGAGGTTTTTGGTCTCGAGCGTGTACATCCCGGGGACGAAAACGTCGGCGATCTTCCCCTCGTTGACGAAGACGGCCGTCTGCCCCTCGCGCACGGTAAGCCGCGCCCCGTACTTGATCTGGTTGTTGTACCGCTCGAAGCGGTAGACCATGGTGTCGTTGGTGTCATCGATCCACTGGACGATATCGATGAGTTCGCCGCGCAATTTGTTCCAGATGCCCATTTTCCCCGCTCCCTGTTCAGAGTTGTTTCCGCCATTGTACCCCACCACGGGTGCGGTACGGAGGCCTTATCGGAGCCTACGGGGGCGCCCCCGGGGACTGCGACCTCCTCCCCTGCCGAAGGCGGTGGAAGAAAAAACAGCGCCGCCTTTGCAAACGCGTATGCATATGTCATAGACTATAAAGCTTCTGGTGGTCCGACATCAACCTGCAGGTCAAGGAGGCGGGTCGTGAAACATTTTGAAAAGTCAGGAAGGTTCCATTTGTGTTGTGCCCTGGTGATGCTCTTTCTGGCCGGTGCGGTCCCCGCCGGCCTGGCGCAGGCGCCGCCCGCGGGGGTGCCGCCCGCACCGGTGCCCGCGGCCGTGGCCATCGCGCGCCCCACGGCGGCGGAGGTCCAGGCGGCCGAGCGCGCCCTGGCGCGGTTTCTCGAAACCGCCGATCCCGAAATCAGGGACCTCGACCGGAAGTACCCGGGACTCATCTCCGTGCGCGTGCCCCCGGCCAACTCCGCCACCATCCCCTTCCTGGCTCCCTTCTTCCAGCAGAAGCACCAGGCCAACCTCGAGGTGGCCCGCAAGGGGGATAGCGACGTCCTCTTCATGGGGGACTCGATCACCGACTTCTGGCGCAACGCGGACGGGGCGTTTGCGGGCAAGCCGGTGCTGGACAAGTATTTCGGAGACCTGAAGGTGGCCAATTTCGGCATCGCCGGGGACACCACGCAGGGGGTGCTCTACCGGCTGCAGAACGGCGAGGGGCGGGGGTTCAGCCCGCGCGCGGTGATGCTGATGATCGGCACCAACAACACCGGCCGTAACAGCGCCGCCGAGATCGCCGAGGGAGTGGGCGCGGTGGTGCTGGAGCTGCAGAAGAATTTCCCGCAGGCCAGGATCCTGCTGCTGGGCATCTTCCCCCGCGGCGCGGCCGACGACCCCGTGCGCGGGACGATCGCGGAGATCAACTCCATCATCTCCCGGCTCCACGACGGGGAACGGGTGCACTACCTCGATATCGGGGCGAAATTCCTGGATGGGGCGGGGAACATCCCCAAAGACGTGATGAGCGACGCCCTGCACCCGAGCGGGAAGGGGTACGAGATCTGGGCCGAGGCGGTCAACGACACGCTTAGGAAGCTGATGAAGTAGGGGGTTGCCCGGGCCCGCCCGCGCGGGGGACGTCGCCGCCGGCGTGAGCGCGCGCTGCGATCTCCCGCATCGCGTCGGGCAGGGTCCGGGCCGGTTCCCAGGAAAAATCGGAGCGGAACCGGTCGATGTTCATTCCGAACCGCTGGGAGTTCTCCGCCGGCGCCCGCGTGATCCTCGTTCCGCTCCGGCCGAACGCGCGCGCCTCCGCCACGGCGGCTTCCGCGATCTCCACGATGCCCATCGAGCCGCCGCTCCCCAGGTTGTAGGTCGGCTTCCAGCCGGCCGGGGAGGAGGCGACGACTTTCTGGATGGCGGCCACGGCGTCTTCGATATGGAGCAGGTCGAACCGCTGCCCGCCCCCATTGATGACGATCTCCTCCCCCGCGAGCGCCTGGAGCGCGAACCGGTGGGGGAGTTCGGACCAGCGCATCCCTTCGGCCGCGCCGTAGAGGCGGGCCAGGCGGAGCGAAGTCGCGAAGCTGGTCCGGTTCAGCCGGCGGATCGAACCGGTCATCGACTCCGACGCCGCCTTGGCCGTCGCGTAGGGGGTTTCGGGCGCGGGCTCCAGGGATTCGTGCCACAGTGGGGGACTGGAGAGCCCGTACACCGCCTGGCTCGAAACATGAATGAATTTCGGGACCTGGAACAGGACCGCATCGGTGACCAGCCGCTGGGTGAGGGCGAGACCGGCCGCGATCGCCGCGGCGCCGTCCGGGGGGCGCCCCGCGGCGCAATGGACGATGGTATCGATCCGGCCCAGGCTCCAGGAGCCGCGCAGGTACTCTTCCGTCGTGACGATGGCGATCCCGGTTGCTTCCGGGTCTCCCAGGACCGCAAGCGCCCTGGACCGGTCGCGCACCAGCGCGAAGACGTCATAGCCGCCGTCAAGCGCCAGGCGCCGGGCCAGGTGGCGTCCAAGCCAGCCAGTGGCCCCGGTGACCAGGACCGCTTCCCGGTTTCCGCGGCCGGCGTAGCCGGGGATATCCCCGGCCCGTTTCGCCAGCGTGGGGAAATGGCGCGGGGAGACGATGCGGTCGGCCACCTGGCGCATCCCCACCCGGCCCCGGTTGTGGGTGACGGGTGCAATCGACGGGGCCAGGTCCAGGAAATCCCGGACCAGGGAATCCACCTCGTTGAATCCGAGCATGGCGCGCAGGCCCGTGATCCCCGTAAACCGGGCGTTCATTTCGAAGAAACGGGGGCCGTCCTCCGTCATTCGTCCCTGGAAATTCACCGGCCCCCTCATCCCCTTGCCGCAGAGATAGGGAAAGATTTCGTCGAGCGCCGCCCAGACGCGGTCGTCCTCGATGGGAACGATCTCCACGGGGACGCCGTTCTTGAGCCGGTTGTAGCTTGCCATCCGGCCGAGGAGGCGCTGGTCTTTCGAAACGATCCATTGGACCGAGATCTCGGCCTCCTGCCGCAGCCGGTTGCCGGCGACCGCCGTCCTCAGGTCCGGAAAATGGGGGTCGGTCTCCTCGGGGAAAACAAACGGCTGCAGGAGCAGCTCGGGATCGAGGCCGGCGAGTTGCCGGCGGTCATTGAGGATTACGACTCCCGCGGAGGCCGAGCCGTCCCGGGGTTTCGCGATCAGGGGGAAATCGACGATTCCGCTGTCGAGGAGCGGAACGATTTCGCCGTATTCGAAACAAGGGAGGAAGGCGGCGCTGAGTGGACCGAGTTCGCGCGACCAGCGGACCTTGTCGCGGCACAGCCCGATGAAGGCGCTGTCGGCGACCAGGACCCGGGTCCCGATTTCCTCGAAGAGCCCCCGGGATTCGGCAAGCAGGGGCAGCTCGGAGTCGAGCCCAGGGATGAGCAGGTCGACCCGTTCCTCGCGGCAGATCCCGACCAGGTCGGGAACATAGCCGGGATCGGCAATCGGAGGGATGCGGCGCTGCCGGTCGCATTCGAAAGCACCGTACGCCGTGGCGTTCATGTCGAGCCCGATCAGTTTCAACGGCAGGCGCGAGAAGCGGCATGACTGGACGATCGACTGGCCGATGCCGCTTCCCACGCTGGTGACGGCGATAGACAGGGGATGTTTCATTCCAATTCGGTCTCCTTGGGTCCAACGCATCATATACCATTGGCGTCGCCTTTTTGGTGAAATAGCCGCCCTGCGCCCCAAGCCTCCGGTTTATGGTACATTATGGCGTTTCGGGTGCGGGCGCGGCGAACCCAGGGGATGGAGGGACAGGGCGACATGGTTGCGAAAGCGGGCGGAAACGACTTCCGGTACATCGTCGGCGTCATGCGCCCCAGGTTCCTCCTCCTGGCCGTCGCCTGTGTCTTTCTCGGGCTGGCGGCCGCCGTGTGGACCGGGTATCCCATCAATCCCTGGCACACCCTCCTCTGCTTCGTCGGGGGGGTGCTGGCCCACAGCGGCGTCAACGCCTTCAACGAATACGAGGACATCAAGAGCGGGCTCGATTTCCGGACCAAGCGCACCCCCTTCAGCGGGGGGAGCGGCACCCTGGTCCCGGCGCCGCACAAGCTCCCCATCGCTCTCTGGACGGGGATCGTGGCGGCCGCTGTCTGCGTTGCCATCGGGGTGTACTTCTACTTCGTCCACGGGTGGCCGATCCTGGCCGTCGGGGCGCTGGGGCTGTTCGTCATCGTCGCCTACACCCCGTGGCTGAACCGGGTCCCACTCCTGTGCCTCGTCGCCCCCGGACTCGGTTTCGGCACCCTGATGGTCAACGGCACCTATTTCGCCCTCACGGGCGCCTTCTCGTGGACCGCGCTGCTGGTCTCCTGCGTCCCGTTCTTCCTGGTGAACAACCTGCTGCTGCTGAACCAGTTTCCCGACGCGGAAGCGGACCGGACCGTCGGGCGCAAGCACCTCCCGATCGCGATCGGCCGGAAGGGGAGCGCGCGCATCTTCGCCCTTTTTGTCGCCGCCACCTACCTGACCATTCTCCTGGGGGTCGCCCTCGGGCTGACCCCGCCCTGGACCCTGATCAGCCTGGTGTCGCTGGTTTTTGCGCTCCCCGCGGCCCGGGGGGCGCTGGCGCACCCGGACAACCTCGCCAAGCTCGGCCCCACCCTGGGGCAGAACGTGCTCGCGAACCTGGCGGGCCCGGTCCTGGTGGGGATCGGCCTGCTTATCGGCTGACGCCGGGGGCGACAAATTCATCCTTCCCTCCGGTCGAGAGTGGTACAATTCTGCGTTCGCGCACCGGTCGAGGGGAGGAGGTCCCCCGGCGCCATGAGCCAGCACGACACCGGCACCCAGTCCCGCGTCATCGTGGCCACGACGGCCATGCTCTCCTTCATCAGCTTCTGGCGCGCCGCGGCCATCGTCCTCAACGACCTCGGCTCCTCGGCCTACTACGTCGGGGGGATCGCCGAGCACGCGATCGGGAAATCGGCCCCCTGGTTCATCCTCGGGGTCATGCTCTTCTCCATCGCCGTCCGGAGCGTCTACATCGAAAGCTCCATCCTCTTCGTCCGCGGCGGCGCCTACCGGGTGGTGAAGGAAGCCATGGGGCCGACGGCGGCCAAGGCCACCGTCTCCGCCCTCATCTTCGATTTCCTCCTCACGGCGCCGATCAGCGGCGTCTCGGCCGGGCACTACCTGGTCGGCTTGATCAACGAGCTGGCCGCCTTCGCCGAGATCCCCCTGGATCTGCCGCGCGACGTCGGGGCCGCCTTTTTCGCCATTCTCGTCATCCTCTACTTCTGGCGCCTGAACCTGGTCGGGATCGAGGAGTCGAGCTCGAAGGCCCTCTCCATCATGAAGGTAGCCAGCGTCATGGTGTCGGCCCTCATCTTCTGGGGAGGATGGACGCTGCTGGTGCGCGGGGGGCAGCCCGTTCCGCTCCCCGACCTCGGGAAGATGGATTTTCACCCCGGGGCGCTCGGGTGGCTCGGCGGCACGGCGCTGCCGGCCGTTCCGCTGGTGGCCCTCTTCATCGGCTTCGGGCACTCCATCCTGGCCCTGAGCGGCGAGGAGACCCTCGCGCAGGTGTACCGGGAGATCGCCCACCCGAAGTTCGCGAACCTCAAGCGGGCGGCGCTGACGATCTTCGTCTTCAGCCTGGTGCTCACCTCGCTGGTGTCCTTCCTCGGCATCGCGCTGATCCCCGACGCCGAGCGCGCGCACTACCACGACAACCTCATCGGCGGCATCGCCATGAACCTCGCCGGCCCCTTCGCGCTCCGGCTCTGCTTCCACGTCTTCGTGGTGATCATCGGGGTGATGATGCTGGCCGGCGCCTGCAACACGGCCATCATCGGGTCCAACGGGGTGCTCAACCGGCTCAGCGAGGACGGGGTGCTGGTGGACTGGTTCCGGAAGGTGCACCGCGAGTACGGCACCACCTACCGCTTCCTGAACCTGATCGTGGGGCTGCAGGTCCTGATCGTGATCGTCAGCCGCGGCGACGTCTTCATCCTGGGGGAGGCCTATGCTTTCGGCGTCATCTGGAGCTTCGCCATGAACGCCCTGGCGACCCTAATCCTGCGCTTCAAACGGCCGGAGGCGCGGGAGTGGAAGGTCCCGCTCAATGTCCGCATCCGCGGCCGGGAGATCCCCGTCGGCCTGGCGTCCGTCACGGCCGTTCTTTTCGCCACCGCCATTGCCAACCTGCTGACCAAAAAGGTCGCCACGGTTTCCGGACTCCTTTTCACCGCCGTGATGTTCGTCGTCCTGGTCGTTTCGGAGCGGATTGCGACCGCGAAAAAGCTGAGCGAATCGAAGGACATGGAAAAATTCCTGCTCGAAGACCGGGCCGCCATCACCCGGGAGGCGGTCGACGTCCGCCCGGGCTGCATCGTCGTCGCCGTGCGCAACTACGAAACCCTCTACCCCCTGGAGAAGGTCCTCCGGAAGGCCAACACCCGGCAGCAGGACATCGTGGTCCTGACCGGTAGGAGGATGCGCGGGGTGCGCCACGACCAGGGGGCCCTGACCTGCGAGCAGATCTTCATGAGCTTCGAGCAGAAGCTGTTCTCCCGCGCCGTCGCCATGGCGGAAAGGGAAGGGAAACGCATCAACCTGCTGGTGGTCCCCGGCAACGACATCTCCGACATCATCATCCGGTCCGCGCTCCAGCTGAAGGCCTCCAAGGTGGTCGCCGGGATTTCCAACCGGATGCCGATGGAGGAGCAGGCGCGCCGGCTGGGGGAGGCCTGGGAGGCGGCGGGGCCCCACAGCCGCGGCCTGACGCTCGAACTGATCGACCGCCGGCTGAAGTCCCACTTCTTCGACATCGGCCCCCACCCCCCGCGCCTCTGGCCGGTGGACATCGGGCGGCTGCACGAGATGTGGCTCCGGCTCTCGCGGGAGAAATTCGGGGCCGAACTGCATCACCGCGACGTCGTGGGCGTCGCCCTCAAGCGCCTCGACCGGGACCTGGACGACCCCGCCCGCAAGGAGGAGGTCATGCGGGAACTCTGCGCGGAGCTGGTGAGCGACCAGCACCGGCGCGAGTTCGCCGGGCGCGACGCCGTCAAAAAGGACCCGGCTTCCGATTCGGAAGAGTGACCGCCGGCGGACCCGGGTCTAATGCCGGTGCGGTTTCGCGCCGGCTTCCAGGCAGGGACCCAGAAAGAGGAGGAAGAGGTCGTTATCCCGGGCCTTCTCGATCACGTCCCGGAATTCCCGGACGTTGGTCCGCACCACCTTTTCGAGTCCCGAGTACCCGGCTTCAAAGACGACGGCGGCCGGCGCGTCGGCCGGGTAGGCGGCGCCGAAGAACTCCGACAACTGGGCCAGGTCCTTCCGTCCCAGGAAGATGCTCAGGGTCGCGCCCCCCCGCGCCGCCTCCCTGAAGAGGACCTCGTTTTCCAGGACCCCCTTGCCGTCGGCGAGGACCATGGCGCCGCGGCACCCGGTGTGGCGCTCGAGCAGGGCGCTGGCCACGTTGAACGAACTCAGCCCCGCCACGATCTCGTACTCGGCGGGGTCGAGGTTCTCGCGCAGGTATTCGGTGGCGCCCCATATGGTGGGGTCCCCGTAGTCAAGGAGGGCGACCGTCTTCCCCCGCGCGATTTCGGCCCGGATGGTGTCGGCGATCCCGCGCCAGGTCTCCTGCATTTTCTCCATGAGCTTCTCACCCGAAAGGTCCGCGTGCTTGCGCGCCAGCTTGGGGGGGAGGAAGTCGTAGAAATCGAGCAGGACGGGCTTGTCCCCCAGGTACTTGGAAAAGCGCTTCTGGATGTCGGGGGTGCAGATCAGAGTGTCGGTCCGGCCGATGGCGGTGAGCGCCTCCAGGGTGACCAGGTCGGCGTCCCCGCTCCCGATCCCGATGAAGTAGAGTTGCGGCTTGCGCCGCAGGTCGATCGCCTCGATTTTCTCCAGCGCCTTGATGTCCCGGTCGCTCATGAGGTCGGCGGCGGGGATGAGGGCGAACTTCCCCCCCCGGTCGAGGAGCTTCCCGTCCTCGGTGTCGGCGATGAGCAGGTCGTTCCCGGCCGACTGCAGGAAGATCTCCCCGTGGGAGAAGGCGGAGCGGTAGCCGTCGGGGGCGGAAAAGAGGAAGATGTCCGACAGGCGCGAGGCGACGCCCGCCTGTTCGAGGACTGCGCGGAGCGGCGCCCCGGCATAGTCGTGAAAACCGTTGTAGCCGCTCCCTTCCCCCATGTGGGCCGAGCGCAGCTCGCGCCGCGGCAGCCCCGCGAGCGTGTCGATGCCGTGCCCCCGCGCGCCGGCCCCGGTCACCGAAAAGGAGGGCGCGAACAGCTTCTCCATCTTTTTCGAACCCACCCCGGGCCGGAGGTTGACGACCTCGATCGATACCACGTTTTCGATCGATCGGTCGGCGTAGTCGTCCGCCGCCGCCACCAGCTTGGGGAAGCCGATCTTCCGGTTGAATTGCTCCGCGTAGCGCTCGGTGGCGTCCGACATGTGGCGCGGGCGGATCGGGACTGCGGAGGTGGCGATGATGACGTCGGCCGAATTCCGGAAAAAGATTTCTCCCCAGGAGAAGGCGACCTCCAGCCCCTCGCGGTTGCGCACGACGACGGCGAGGTCGATCATCTTGGCGAAGCCCGAATCCTCCTTTTCCACCAGCGCGGCCTCGAGCAGGGTCCGGAGCGGCACGCCGTCGAAATGCCACGAGCCGCGGTAGGAGCCGTCCCGCAGGATCTCGTTCTGCTGGACCCGGACGGTTTTGAACACGCCCAGCTTTTCCGTGGAAAGGTTCAGCGGCTGCTTTACCGAGCCCCCGATGGTGAAGGACGCGCCGAAGAGGCTCGCCCCCGAGAACAAGACCCCGGCCAACAATCCCAACATCCTCTTTTTCATACCCCCCCGCCCTTCCGTTGAGACCCCGGTATGCCCGGGGCGTTTTCCGACACAGGGCGACATTATGCGATTCCTGGGGCGCTTTTAGCAAATTTTTGCCGCCGGGATCCCGCTGCCGAGGGCAAGCACCGCCGAATTTACGAGCGCTTGCGTCAACCCGCATTCGACCGCCTGCAAATCCCTTGCATTGAAAAACGACTGTCGTGTATAAAGAACAACCGTATGCTACAGGCGACGCCACCGGTCGCGGTGGCCGGGAACAATCCAATCTTTACGGGAGAGTACACATGAAACGGAGCATGAGATATTTCCTGCCGGTTCTGGTCCTGATGGGGGCCGCCGTTGCCCACGCGGGCCAGGGGAAGTTTTACATTGTCGGGATGGGAACCGCGAAGGACCTGATCACGGTGCGCGCCCTGGAGGTGATCAAAAGCGCCGATATCATCCTGATGGGAACCGACGGGGAGGATTCCCCTTGGCAGGAATACCTCAAGGGGAAGGAGGTCTGGCCCCGCCCGATAGCGCTGCGGGTCTTTTACGGCGCCGACCCGGAAAAGATCGCCGACCCCCAACAGCGCGCCCGGGCCGAAAAGGGGATCAAGGCCAGGAAAGAGCTCGTCGACCGGGTCACCGCGGCGGTCAGGGAAGGCAAAATCGTGGCTGACCTGCAGGGGGGCGACCCCATGATTTTCGGGCTCACCTTCATGCTCGAGCAGCTTCCGAAGGACATCCCCACCGAGGTGGTCCCGGGAGTGGGCGCTTTCCAGGCGGCCAGCGCCGCCGTCAAGATGAGCCCTCCCTTCGGCTATGACACCAGCGGCGTCATCCTGACCATGGACGATTGGGAAGGCCGGGTGGACGTCAACGAAAAGCTCATGGCCGCCGGCAGCACCATGGTCGTCTATACCATGATGCTCAGATACGAACGCCTGTTCGACCAGTTGAAGAAGCACTATCCGGCCGATACCCCGGTGGCCGCCGTCATCGACGCGGGCGACCGACAGAACCAGAAGGTGCTTCGCAGCACGGTCGGCCGGTTCATCGACGAAATCGACTACAAAAACCTCCCCAACGAGCGGCTCATCCTGCTTATCGGCAAATTCCTGGAGGTGGGGATGGCGCGCAAGGACTTCGTCCCCGAAGTTTCCGGCGGTCACGCCCCGCTGCCGTAGGCCGCGCGGTCAAAAGTGTTTCTTGGAGGTCGGACCGGAGACTGGGCAGGGGGGGAAGCGTGTTTTAGGGGCGCGGGATCGGTCGTTCGGGTATACTCTTGTTGCTCCCTTTCGGGATCTCGATCCGCTGTCTTTCGGCGGCGGCCCGGGAATGTGTTCGCTTTGACAGCCGACCATTCATGAATAACGGTAAGTATGTGCAACCCAGCATCAACCTTTGAAAGGTGAAATCCGATGAAACGCTCCCTCCCTGTTCTTTGTCTCCTGCTGGCCCTGCCCCTTTGCGCCGTTTCCGTCAAGGCGCAATCGACCTCCGCTGGCAAGACCGCCCCGTCCATCAAGGGGGTGTGGTCCATCGTGGAAATGGATATCGGCGCCGGGGACAAGAAGGAAACCACGATGCCCAAGGCGTTCATGATGTACATCATGGACAAGCACTACAGCTCGATCCGCGACCTGTCGCAGCGGGAGGGCTCCACTTCCAGCGGCGGCGCCTACGGGACCACCCGGAGTTTCATGGCCGACGCCGGAACCTACGAATACGACGGGTCCACCCTGGTCGTCCATCACATGGTGTCGATGATGGGCGGGGGTGGGACCTCGATGACGTTCAAGGTCCAGATGGAAGGGAACGATACCCTCATTCTCATGCCCCAGTACGACAAGATGGTGATGCCGGCAAAGAGCGCGGCTCCGGCCGCCAAGGGTCCGGGAATGGGCGCTGCTCCGGCCGCCAAGGGACCGATGACGGGGAGCGGCATGGCCGTCCGCTACAAATTCAAGCGGCTGGAATAGGCTGATAGCTCAGGGGCCTGGAAGCCAGGGCGTCGGTCGTCGCTCCCGGGCGTGACCCTTCTCGCGGACGGGAACAACGAGCTGTGGCGCATTTCTCCCGCAGGGGAAGTGGAGGTCGTCCCCAGGGACTACGAGGAGAAGCGGCTGAACGGCATCATCGGCACCCCGGACGGAAGATACCTCTACGTCGCCGATGTCGGCGCCCGCAAAACCTTCCGCTACGCCATCGGGCCCGACGGGACCCTCTCGGGCAAGAAGCTCTTCTGCGAGATGGGCTCGGACGGGATGACGATCGACAGCGAAGGGAACCTCTATCTCACCGGGATGGGAGTGACGGTGTTCAGCCCGCAGGGGGAAAGGATCCAGCACGTTCCCGTACCGTCCTCCTGGACCTCCAACGTCTGCTTCTGCGGCAAAGACGGGCAAACCCTCGTCATCACCGCCTCCGACAAGCTCTTCGGCCTGCGCATGCGGGTGAAAGGCGTGGGAAGCCAGTAACGGAGCCGGGACGCGATGCCGAGGCAGTGACGACGGTCTTAATCATTGAAAATCATTTTTAAAAATGATATTTCATTATTAAAGTGGAGGATTAATGATGCCCAAACCCGCCGAAATGGTCAACTTTTCCACTACCCTGACAAAACCTACCAAAAAGCTGCTCGAGCGTTTCTGCAAAAAGAGGGGACTGCGGATCAATCATCTCGTGGAACGCGCGATTACCGAGCTATTGGAAGATGAGATGGACAAGGAAATCATCGAAGAACGCGAACTGGAAGAAACCGTTGCATGGAAAAGGCGTGCCTAAACAGCATTATCAAGTCGTTTTCCAGAAATCGGCGTACAGGGAATACCAATCCCTGCCCATATCGATACGATCCAGGGTTGATAAAGCGCTGGAGATTTTGAGCATCGATCCACTTTCGGAAGTGCTCAGATTCAAAAAGATCAGGGGCAAGGAAAACCACTATCGGATCCGGGTCGGAGATTACCGGATTATCTATTCTCCTCAAACAGCCACCCTCATCGTCCGCGTCATCAGGTTGGGTCACCGCCAGGACGTATATCATTACTTTTAAACATCTGCCATATGCAAGGCAGACTTTAATATGGAACAGAAGGGCGTTCTTGTTGCAGGTTTTTTGGCCCTGATTATCTTCGCTGGCATTTTGGGGGCGAGTGGATATGTTTTGGGCAAAATGTCAGGCTATTTTCTCATACTTATGTTTGCGGGTTGGGAGCTTCGGCGTCTAATTGTACGCCACAAGTCTCCACTGCCAAGGGGCTAGAAAAAGGACACAGCGGATTGAGGATTATCTCGCAATAGCGAATTACCGTGTCACCGGCTTAAGGCGGCAGTACAGACAAAACCCTCGGCGACAAATCATCCGTCAGCGTGTTGGGCGAGCGTACCTCTACGTGCGGGGAACGGGGCCTGGTAGCGCTGACAAAATCACAGCTCATTCCCTCCCTCTTAACGAGGAGGAGCACTCCTGCCATCCGATTTCACGCAGACAGGCCCGCCCCTATGCACGATATTCATAGAACCGGCATGGAACCGGGAGCTTCGAGGTTTTTTAGAATTATTGTAAGTTGTAGATCCTATGGAGCCAACGGCCGGAATCGAACCGGCGACCTACTGATTACGAATCAGTTGCTCTACCAGCTGAGCTACGTTGGCCCCCTGGTGCTGCGGGAGCGGCATACGATGCACAGGGGAGTGTATAACAGACTCCGGGCCCGGCTTCAAGAGGTGTGTGCGGGGGGCTACAGGTCGATGACCATGCCGTCGTGGGCCATTTCCAGTTCGACCTCGGCGGCGTGGTCGAGCATTTCCTGGCCGAGGTGGGTCAGAACGATGCGGCGGGCGCCGAAGCCGCCCCGATGCTCCCGCAGGCGGGCATAGTCGAGGTGGGTGTCGCTGCGGGAGTCGAAAAAGGTGCATTCGCACAGGAAGAGGTCGGCGCCGCGGGTGTGCGCCGGTAGGTCGTCGAACCAGCCGGTGTCGCCGGTGTAGACGATGCGGCGGCCTCCGGCGGCGAGGTCGCAGCCGAGCGAGACGGAGTGGTCCTGGTGGCGGACGGCGATGGGGGCGAGTTCCGTGTCCTGGTGGCGGATCCGTTCGCCCGGCACCATCTCGATGAAATCGAGTCGGAAGGGGAGGGGCTCGGCGGCGGTGTCGGCGTACATGGCGGCGAACAGCGTGCGTGCGCGCGCTTCCACCCCCGGCGGGCCGATGATGACCAGGGGCCGGTCGCGGGGCTCGATGTAGAGGTAATGGAGGAAGAGGAACGGGAGGCCGGCGAAGTGGTCCCCGTGGATGTGGCTCACAAAGACCTGGTCGATCCGGTCGGCCGAAAGCCCCAACCTGTTGAGGGCGGGGAGGATGGTCGCCCCGCAGTCGAGGAGCAGGGTGGCCCGGGGGCTCTGCACCAGGGCCGAGGACTGGAGGCGGCCTCCGGCCGAAAAGGCGTCCCCGGAGCCGAGAATGGTCACGCGCGCGCCGTTCATGGTTCCAGTATAGCACCGGCGTCCGTTTTTGTATCCCCCCGCCCGGGGCGCTCCGAAGTCGCGGTGTGCTACAATTCCCGCGTTATGGGACGGAGTTGCGGCGCCGAGGGGAGCGGATGAAGGACCGGGAGCGGGTGCTCAAGCGGAAGCTGCTGCGCGGCGCAGGGCAGGCGATCGCCGATTTCGGCATGATCCGGGAGGGGGACCGGGTCATGATCTGCCTCAGCGGGGGTAAGGACGGCTACGTGCTCCTCGACCTGCTGCTGGACCTGCAGCGGCGGGCGCCGGTCCGGTTCGAACTCCTCGCCGTCAACCTCGACCAGCACCTGCCCGGCTTCCCCGGGGAGGTGATCCCCCGCTACCTCGCCGCGCTGGGGGTCCCCTTCCGGGTTGTGCGCAAGGACACCTGGTCCATCGTGAAGCGCACTCTCGACGAAACCGAGACCGTCTGCGCCCTCTGCTCGCGCCTGCGCCGGGGCATTCTCTACAACACCGCCGTCGAGGAGGGGTGCACCCGGATCGCGCTCGGGCACCACGCCGACGACCTCGTCCAGACTTTTTTCCTGAACCTCTTTTTCGAGGGGACGACCCGGAGCCTCCCCCCGCTCTGGCGCACCGGGGACGGGCGCAACACCGTCATCCGCCCCCTCGCCTACTGCTGGGAGTCCGACGTGGCGGCCTACGCGGCCCTGAGGGATTACCCCATCATTCCCAACAACCTGTGCGGGATCACCAAGCCGCTCGAGCGCCGGCGCATGCGCGACCTCCTCGACGGGCTCGAGCGGGAGATCCCCAACGTCCGCCATTCGATCCTCGCCGCCCTGGCCAAGGATCGTTTCGGCGTTCCCCCGGAGGAACCCCTTGACCCGTAAGCTACGGTGCGCGCTGTTCGACCTGGACAACACCCTCTACCCCCAGTCGTGCGGACTGATGCAGGAGATCGGCCGCCGCATCAATCTTTACATGGTGGAGCGGCTGGGGGTCGCCCGGGAGGAGGTGGGCCGGCGGCGCGAAGCGCTGTTGCGCAGCCACGGGACCACCCTCAACGGCCTGCGCCGGGTGTGCGATGTCGACCCCGACGAATACCTCGACTTCGTGCACGACATCCCGATTGAGGACTACCTCGAACCCTCCCCGGAACTCGAGGAAATGCTCCGGGAACTCCCGCTGCGGCGGGTGATCTTCACCAACGCCGACGCCGCGCACGCCCGCCGGGTGCTTGCGCGCCTCGGCGTGCTCGGGTGCTTCGAGACCATCATCGACATCCACTTTCTCAATTTCGTCAACAAGCCTTACCGGCGCGCCTACCAAAGGGCGATCGAATTCGTCTCCGTCCGCCCCGAGGAGTGCGTGCTGCTCGAGGACTCGGCGGCCAACATTCAGCCTGCGCTGGAGATGGGGATGACCACGGTGATGGTGGGGGGGGACGGGTCCGATGGGGCGCATCACCACATCGAGAGGGTCACCGATTTCGCCCGGCTACTCCCGGAACTGGTCTAGTTCATTGCGCCCGGGTGGCGACGGTCAGCTATGGTTGCAGACGAGGAGCCGGGTGCTGTCGGCAAAGCGCACGGTGATCTTGTTGGGGGGCATGAACGCCTGGACGCACCCCCTCCCGAAGGTGGCGTGCTCGATCCAGTCCCCCTCGGCAAAACTCCCCGACATGCTGTATTTCTTGTGGGGCTTGTCGGCGGCTTCCTGCATTATCTCTTCCCAGGTCTGCCGCGCCTTCTTGGCCGGCGCCTTCCTGGGGGCTTTTTCCTTCTTGGCCGCCGGCTCCTTCTTGGCCGCACTCTTCGGCACGGGCTTCTCGGCGCGGTAGTTGTGTTCCCCGTCGCAGGTATTGCACTTGACGCGCCGGGGTTTGTCCCCCTGCATCGTCACGACCGTGTGATCCAGGACCAGCTTGCACTTGGTGCAATAGGCTTCGACTACCGAACTCACGTCTATTTTGCTCATTAAGATAGTCTATCACAATGCATGCAAAATGGTTAACCGGAATTTGCGTCCCCCGGGGGCGCATATTTCATCCGGTACCACAAGATTCCCAGGATCGTCTTCGCGTCCTCGATTTCCCCGGTTTCGATCATCTGGAGGCAGCGGGCCAGGGTGCGGGGCTCGACCGTGATATGCTCCCCCTCCTCGAGCCGCTGCCCGGTCGGGGTCAGCCCGCGGGCGACAAAAAGGTGGATCGCCTCGTTGCAGAACCCGGGGGAGGTGTAGAAGGTGCATTCGTGCGTCAGGCTCCCGGCCGAGCGGCCGATTTCCTCCTCCAGTTCGCGCGCCATGGTGTCCCTGGGGCTCTGGCCGCTGTCGAGCTTCCCGGCGGGGAGCTCGTAGATGAATTTCCCCAGGGGGTAGCGGAACTGGCGGATCAGCAGGATGCGGCCGTCCTCCAGGACCGGGACCGCGGCCACCCCGCCGGGGTGGCGCACCACCTCGCGGATCGTCTCGGCCCCCGACTCCTGCCGGATGGTGTCGACGCAGAGATTGACGATTCTGCCGCGGTAGATCTCCCGGTGGTCCAGGATATCCGCTTCCGGGTTCCCTTGGTCCATATTCCCTCCTCGAGATTCCAGCATACCGCAGGGCGGGCCTCGATCCCCGCCAAATTCGCGCCGGGACCCCCGCGGCTCCCATTTTTTCTCCCTTCCCCCGGGCCCTTTGCTACACTATACGTTTCAAGTTCGGGCGGAGCGTGACATTGTCCGTGGAAATGGAGCAGATCCTGGGGCCGGGGGGCGCCGTCGCCCTGCATCACCCCTGCTACGAGGACCGGCCGGGCCAGGTCCGGATGGCGCAGGCGGTGGCCGCGGCCATCGACGAGGGGCGGCACCTCTGCGTGGAGGCGGGGACCGGCACCGGGAAAACCCTCGCCTACCTTCTCCCCGCCATCTTTTCGGGGAAGCGGGTGGTGATCTCCACGGCAACCAAGAACCTCCAGGAACAGCTCTTCTTCAAGGACGTTCCCTTCCTGGAGCGGGCGTTGGATCGGCTCCTGTCGGTCTGCTACATGAAGGGGCGGAGCAATTACCTCTGCCTGTCCAAGCTCGACCGGATCGACGGGGAGGCTTACCTCTTCAGTCCCCACGACCCGGAATACATCAGGATCATCAAGGGCTGGGCGCGCACGACCAAGACCGGGGACCGGGCCGAACTCAGCGACCTTCCCGAGGACCTGCCGCTGTGGCGGCTGCTCGACGCGCGGCGCGAGACCTGCGCCGGCCAGAAGTGCCGCAATTTCGAACACTGCTTCGTCACCCTCGTCCGGCAAAAAGCGCTGGAGTCGGACATCGTCATCGTCAACCACCATCTCTTCTTCGCCGACCTGGCGCTGCGGCAGGGGGATTTCGGCGCGGTCCTCCCCGATTACGCGGTCCTGGTCTTCGACGAGGCGCACGAGATCGAGGACGTGGCGACCCAGTACTTCGGGACGATGGTCAGCAACTACCGGATCGAGGAGCTGGTGCAGGACGCCGGGCGGGTGCTCGTCGAGACCGGGGGCGGTTCGGCCTACCTCTCGGCGCAGCTCGCGCGGCTGACGGAACGCTCGAAGGCCTTTTTCTCCCGCTTCGCCGGCCGCGGGGGGCGCTTCGTCCTTGAGCCGCTGGGGGACGGGTTCGGGCTGCGGCGGGGGGTGGGAGAGAGCGACATCCTGGACGAGGCCTACCGGGGGCTTCGGCTCCAGCTGGACGCGGTGAAGACGGGGCTCGCCGACCTCCCGGTCGCCAGCGAGAGCCTGGAGGCGCTGGTACGCAGGGCACGCGAGCTGGAGAACGAATGCGCCGAAATCCTGGAATCGGAGTCGGACGAACGGGTCTACTGGTGCGAAGTCCGGGGGCAGGGGGTCTTTCTCCGGGCCTCCCCCATCGATATCGCCCCGCTGCTCGAGGAGCGGCTCTTTGCGCAGGTGGAATCGGCCATTTTGACCAGCGCCACCCTTTCGACCGGGGGGGATTTTTCATTCATCAAGTCGCGCCTCGGGCTCGGCGCCGCGGACGGACTCGTCATCCCCTCCCATTTCGATTTCGCCCGTCAGGCGATCCTCTACGTGCCGCGCGAGCTGCCGGAACCGCGGGAGGAGGGATGGGTGCGCGCGGCGTCCCGGGAACTGGAGCGGATCCTCGAAGCCAGCCGCGGGCGCGCCTTCGTGCTCTTCACGAGTTACGCCCAGATGAAGCAGGTCTACTACACCCTCGAGAGCCGGCTCCGGTTCCCGATGCTGCTCCAGGGGGAGAAAAGCAAATCGGGCCTGCTGGAAGCGTTCCGCGCCACTCCCAACGCGGTCCTGTTCGGGACGAGCAGCTTCTGGCAGGGGGTGGACGTGCAGGGGGAACAGCTGAGTTCGGTCATCATCGACAAGCTCCCCTTTTCCGTTCCCAGCGACCCCGTGGTGGCCGCCCGGATCGCGCGCATCAATGCCTCGGGCGGCAACGCCTTTTATCAATACCAGATCCCGGCGGCGACGATTTTACTGAAGCAGGGGATGGGGCGGCTGATCCGCAGCCGGGCCGACCGGGGCATCCTGGCGCTCCTGGACAAGCGGGTGCTGACCAAGAGTTACGGGAAGATGTTCCTGGAGAGTCTCCCCCCGGCGCCGCTGACCCACGACGCCGAACGGATGGAGCGCTTTCTACGGGAGGACTAGTCCGCTCCGGAGGCCTCGAAGAACTCCTCGGCGCGGCGGCAGCCGACATCGGCGAGGTTCTGCAGCGCCGACAGGGCCGATTCCGCGACCACGGTTTCACGGGCGGAGGTCAGGTCGTAGATCTTCTGGATGGTGGCGTCGGCCACCTCGTTGGGACGATGCCAGTAGCACACCGAAAGCTCCGAGACGGCCAGCGCCCGGATTTCGGGGTCGTCGTGGTCCATCAGTTCGACCAGCGCCTTGAGCGACCGCTTTCCCCCCTGTTGCGCAAGGACGCCCAGCGATTCGATGATCCACTGGCTCAACCGCCTGGCGTTCTTCCCCGCGGCTTTACCGGCAGTGGCCCCCTTGCCGGCTGCGCAGCTTTGGAGCGCGGACAGGAAGAAATCGACCGCCGCGTCGTCCCCGATGGTGCCGATGGCATCGACAATGGCGATCTGCAGATCCCGGGCGCCCTGCCCCTTGAGCCGCCGGGCCGCGGCAAACTCCTTCTTGAGCGGGTCCAGGAGGCTCCTGTCCCGCAGCGCCCCGATGGCGTAAGCGGCGAATTCCCGGCGCCTGACATCCTTGTGGGCGAGCATGGCGAGGAGGGGCTTTTTGAACCGGGTGTCCCGCAGAACGCGGATCCGGGGGAGGGTTTCGAAAAGGTCCTCGATGTCGCCCGATTCGATGACGTCGAGGCAGTCGAGGATCATTTCCTCGGAATATCGGACTTTTTTCTTGGGTCTCGATTTGTCGGTATCGGTCACTTTGGGTTGGACCTCGTCCAGGATTCTGAGTGTCTGGGGCCGAGAGCCATTATACTACGACGGGTCGATCCCATTGCAACCATGAAAACTTCAGGCTGCTCAGGGAAAATGGGCTCCGGCCCGGACGCCTGCCAGGAATTTCCCCTTGCACTCCTCGGAACAGAAAAAAAAGGTTCCCTTCCCCTCTTCGAGGCGCAGGGCGAGACGTGGGTCCATGTACATGCCGCACACCGGGTCCCTGACCATGGCGTTGCTTGGCTTGGCCGCCCCCCGCTGCGCCCCCGGTTTTGGTGGGGCTCCCAGCGAGAGGAAGAGGCGCCGCAGGAACCAGATCCCCAAAACAAATATCAAAATGCGGGAGATGAGTGCAACCATGAGCCTGCCCACCTATTCGGCCGACTGCCTGAGCCGGAGAATCTGCCCGCGCAGTTCCTCCCGGTGCGGGTATTCGGGATCGGTTCGCAGGAGGTCCTCCCAGACCGATATCGCCCCCTGGACATCCCTTTTCCCGTTCAGCAGCACGATCCCCTTGTTGAACCTCGCCTGGGAGAAGGTGGGCCGGTGCCCGAGGATTCTATCCAAGGTCTGCAGGGCCCGGTCGTGTTCCCCCAAGTAATGATAGCAGGTCGCCAGGTCGGTTTCGACATTCGGGTCACCCGGGCGCAGCCCCAGGCTCCGCTCGTAGTAGGCCGCAGCCTCGCGGAAGTTTCCGAGGTCGTAGTGGAGGTTGGCGATTGCGGTGACATGGTCGGGGTTTCCCGGCTCTCCGGCGGCGAGGCGTTCGAGATGCTCGAGCCTTGCGGCCGCGGCAACTACCGCCGGGTCGGCCGCCGGCGCCGCGGCGGGAGCGGCGGCCCGTTCCGGATGGAGCCGTCTCTCCTCGAGGTGGAAATACCCCGCCGTGGCCGCCGTCAACAGGAGCAGGGCGGTGAGGGCGGCAAAGACCAGGTTCAGTCGGGAGTTCGCGGCCATAGGACATATCTTACGGGCTCCGGGGGCGGACAATCAAGGGCCATTGTCCCCGTGCCCGGCCCGGGGCGCGTTTAGGGATTGATCTTTCGCGCCGCCGGCAAGAGAATGGGGGCGAAATGAGAGCGGTGGTGCAGAGGGTGAGCCGGGCGGAGGTGATCGTGGACGGCGCAGCCGTGGGCCGCATCGGCCCCGGCCTCGTGGCGCTCGTGGCGATCGCGCGCGACGACACCGAAGGCGATCTCGAGTGGATGGCCCGGAAGATCGTGGAGCTGAGGATCTTCGACGACGGCGCGGGGAGGATGAACCTCGGCATCGGCGAGGTCGGCGGGCGGCTGCTCGTGGTGTCGCAGTTCACCCTGTACGGCGACTGCCGCAAGGGACGGCGCCCCTCCTACTCCGACTCCGCCCCGCCCGAACGGGCGGAAGCGCTCTACCATCGGTTCGTGGAGATCGTGCGCAGGCGCGTCCCGGATGTCGAGACGGGCCGGTTCCAGGCCGCCATGCGGCTGGAACTGGTCAACGAGGGACCGATCACCCTGATTCTCGACAGTCCCGCGCGGCAGGCTCGGGCCGACGCGCACGATTGACAGGGCGCGAGGGCTCGGTGTACAGTATTGGGGTTTCGATGAGGGCTTTCATGTTGAACCGGTTGGACGGGCACCAGGGTCGAGACACACTCCCCCGCCCGGCGCGAAGGGCGCATGGCAGGCGTCCGCCGCTGCCGGTACGCCCCATGGTCTCTCCCCGTCGCATCGCCGCGGAGGGGACAGACAGGTGAATCCCGAACTTCGGAACCTGATCGCCCTCCAGGACCTCGAGCTGAAATCGGCCGAACTGCAAAAACAACTCTCCGACATTCCCCTGCAAATCCAGAACCTGAACGAAGAACTCGCGCGCCTAACCTCCGCCCACGAAGAGCGCGTTGCGGCGGCAAAGGAGTTGGCCAACCGCAGACGCACGCTCGAGGGGCAGGTGGACATGCTCTGGGCGAAGCTTGCGCGCCTCAAGGACCAGCTGATGACGGTGAAGAACAACAAGGAATACACCGCCATGCTGAACGAAATCCAGACGACGGAGGGGCTGATCCGGGAGGAGGAAGACAAGGTCCTGGAGATGATGGAGGAGATGGAGGCCCGGGACCGGGATCTCGCGAGCGCGGAAGCGGAAATGCGCACGCAGTCAGCCGCCCTGCAGGAGGTCATCCGCACCACGGGCGATTCGGTCCCCGGGCTCGAGCAGCAGCTGGCCCGCCTGGAGGAGGAGAGGGAATCGGTGGCCGCTCTCATTGACAGCGAATTGCTCGCCCGCTACCGGCAGATCGCGGGGGCGCGCAAGGGGGTGGCCCTGGCGGAAGCCCGGGACGAGCTATGCAGCTGCTGCCACGTCCGTATCCGGCCGCAGATGTACGCCGACCTGCTCCGCACCGATGACATCTTTTACTGCGACAGCTGCTCCCGCATCCTTTTTTCCCGGGAAGGACAATAACTCCGGTCCCTTTCCCCCCTTTCCGATGTATCCTTCCTTCATGAGGCTTCTTCGCGCCCGTCCGCCGGTGTTCCGCGTTGTCATGCTTGCCCTGCTCTGCCTGGCGGCGGGCCCGGCGCCGCGTGCAGCCGGGGAGCGGGCGGCGGGGGCGCAGGATATGCACCCGACCATCAGGGCCGAGGTGGAGCTGGTGAACCTGGTGTTCACGGCGGCGGACCGGAAGGGGCGGGTGGTCGAGGGGCTCGGGCCGAACGATTTCGAGCTCTTCGAGGACGGGAAACGGCAGGAGATCGAGTATTTCAGCGATCCCGGCAAGGGATCGGACATCCCCCTGACCATCGCGCTCCTCGTCGACACCAGCGGGAGCGTCAGGCGGAAGCTCGAATACGAGCAGGCGGCGGCGGCCCAGTTTTTCCGGGATATCCTCCGGCCGGACCGGGACCTGGCTCTCATCATCCAGTTCGATTCCGAGGTGAACCTGGTCCAGGACTTCACCCAGGACCCCGAGGCCCTCTACCGCGCCCTGGCCACCCTGCGCGCCGGGAACAACACGGCGCTCTACGACGCCGTCTACCTGGCGGCCGAGGAGAAGCTCAAGGGGGAAGCGGGACGGAAGGTCATCGTTGTCCTCACCGACGGCGCCGACACTTCGAGCCTGGTCAAGAAGGAGACGGCGATCGAGGCGGCCCAGAAGAACGACATCCTGATCTACGGCATCGGGGTGCACGACAGCCGTTTCGCCGCCGATTTCGGCGTGCTGCGGAAATTCGCCCGGGAAACCGGCGGGGAATTCTTTTCGCCCAAGGCGCGCATCGAGGAGATCGGAGACGCCTTCCGATCCATCCAGCGCGACATCCGTGGGCACTACAGCTTGGGCTACACCCCGTCGAACCGCCTGCGCGACGGCGCTTTCCGCAAGATCGAGCTCCGCGCGAAGCGGTCCGGGGTGCGTGTCCGCACCCGCTCGGGCTACTACGCTCCCCGGCCTTCCCCTCGGCGGTAGGGGGCGGAGCGCCGTTGGAAGCGTCACGGAAGGTGGCGGCTGGGACTGGGAGACGGAGTGCTCAAACGGGGGTTTCGGCCGGAGGCGGGGAGGAGCGGGTTTATTGGGCGGTTTTCATTTCGTTCCAGGCATGTACGAACCGCCCGGCGGTCTGCTCATCCGGAAAACGGAAGGACTGGAAGCGGCGGCTGTCGGCGCTGTAGAGAAGATCCAGCTGGCGGCCCTGGATTTTTCCCACTTTGAGGAGATCGAGGGGGACGCGAAAGCCGTGATCGCCCGATTCCGGAGTGTAGACGATCTCCGTGGAGTCGATCGCAAGGGTTCCCCGGCAACTGCCGCGCAGCAGGCCGTGGGTATGTTCCGCATCGAAGCCGTGGGTCTGTTCGAGAAAATCCCTCCGGGTGATCAGCTCCCGGTCCGATTCCGTCATGGGGCGGAGTTGACCGGAGTCGTAGACCAGCGTCATCCGCTGCCCCTCGAAATAGTCTTCGGTTCTTGACGCCACCTGTTTCCCGTCCACCTCCACCGCCAGGGTGTGGGCGCCGATGGGGACCTGCAGGTTATGGGCCTCCCCCTGTGCGCCGATCGGGCGGCCGTCCAGGAGCAGGTTGCCCGGGCGGCCCAGGCGGAGGATGGTCAGGAGGGCACGGGCGTTCGCCTGCCGCTCCTTGGCCTGCCGCCGCAGCCCGCCCAGGTTGGGGTCCGAGGGATTGAGCGCGGCGGCCTTGTCGAGCGCCGCCAGCGCCTGCGGGTAGCGGTTCCGTGTCATGGCGGTGGAATAGGCCTCCAGTTCCTGGCGCACGGCCCTGATCCGGGCGCCCGCCAGCCGGGCCTCCGCGCTTTCCGGGCTTTCCGCTTTCCACTCATCGAGGAGCTGGCCGGCCTCGTCATACTTCCCGGCGGCAAAGAGGGCCGAGACCCGGCGCTCCCAATCTTCCTCGCGCGCCGCCGCCCGTTTCTGTGCTTCGGCCCGGACTCCTTCCTCCCTCGCGGAGGTTATCGCGGGCTGCGCCTTTGGGATCCCCGGGGTTTCGGGTGCCTCCTGATCCGCGGCGTCCCCCGGCGCCGGATCCGCACCGGGCGGTTGTAATGGGGGGGAGGGGGCCGGGAGGAAGGGGGCCGCGGTGGGAACTTCAAACGTGGACGCGGTCCGCGCGTTTTCCAGCTGGAGATATGTCCCCGCTTTCCAGGCGGCGAAGAGGAGCGCCACGACGAGCATGAGTGCAAGGATCCAAAGCGCCGTGCGCCGGGAGCGGCCATGGGAGGGAATGGTTTCGTCAACCGGGTCCAGGGGCGCCTGGTCCTCCCAGGCGGCGACCGCTTTCGGCAGGCCGCGCTCCGGTCCGGGGGGGAGACTCGTCCGGACCGGCTCCGGGGTTGGTTCCGCCGGCCCGGCGGCTCCCGGCTCCGGGAGTTTGACCGGGGCGGGTTCGGCCGGTACGGGTGCAAGTGGTTCCGGCGCAAGTGGTTCGGGCGTTTCGGGGATAGATTCCATGACCCTGGGAGCGACGGCCGGTTGCGGGGGGATGTCGGCCGGTTGCAAATCGATCGGTTCAGCTGCTTCCGGGGCGGGGTCCTCCGGTTCCACGAAATTGGGGATGGCGTCGAAACCGGCCGCACTTTCCAGCCCACCGGCGGCATCGTCCGAATGAAGGGCGGGGTACTGTTCGATCAAGCGCGTCATCAGGGCGTCGAGGCGGGCGTAATGTGCCTCCTTTTCTTCCCGTGCCAGCCGCTGCACCGCTTCGTGCAGGTGAAGGATGGACTGCGGGGCCCCGGGTTGCGCCGCCGCCCGGCGCAGCGAGGGAAGGGCGGCGTACAATTCCGCCAGCATCAGCCGGGTGTCCTCGGCCAGGCTGGTCTGGAGGTCACGGCAGGCATCGGCCACGTCCTGCATGTTCTGGTAGCGGTCACCCGGGGCCAGGGCGAGGCAGGTCTTCAGGATGGCCCAGGTCCCCGGGGGGAGTTCTGGAAACTTCTCGAAGGTCGGGAGCTGGGGCGGTTCGAGCACGTTGTCGAGGGCCTTGTTCCCGTTGGGATCATGGAACGGGTGCTGCCCGGTAAGGAATTGGTAAAAAATCGTTCCCAGGGCGAAGATGTCCGAACGCTCATCGGGGGGGACGTTTTCGATCTGTTCGGGGGCCAGGTAAATGGGGGTCCCCCAGCGCACGGCCGGTCGCGGGATGTGCTTTTTCAGGACGTGCGCGAGGGCGAAGTCCCTGATCTTGACCGTGCCGTCGGCCATGACGTGGATTTTGGACGGCTCAAGGTTGCAGTGCAGGATCCCGTTCCGGTGCGCATACTGCAGCCCTTCCGCCGCCTGGATCATGAATGCCAGCTTGGTTTCGACCGTCAGGGGCGTTTTCTGCGCGATCATGGTCTCGAGGTTGCGGCGGCCGAGCGACTCCATGACAATGAACGGGGATTCGTGATCCCGGCCGGTTTCGAAGGTGGCGGCCACGTTCGGGTGCCGCAGGGTGGTCAGGGCCCGGCACTCCCGCTGGAAAGCGGCTTCGATTTCGGGCACCCATTTGATGCCGTCGCACAGGATCCGGATGACCACCGCGCGCCCCTCCCCTTCGTCGAGCCCCCTCCAGACGGGCCCCAGGTGTCCTTCCCCCAGCTTTTCGATCAGGGTGTATCGTCCCAATGTCTGTCCGGTTTCCACCGGGGAAGCTGTCCCCATGACGCGCATGCTCCTTTGCGTAAAGTGTCGGCGGCCGCGATGACGGTTTTCTCCGTCGGGTGGCGCGGCAATCCCGAGCCTTTCCTGTCTTATCGGCTCCCGGCCGGTTTAGATGATTAAGAAGAACCGATTGACCCTTGCCGTGGTCTTCATTCCTGCATGCGGCTTGCGTCGGGCCAGGCCTTCGCCGACGGTGAATGTTCCGCCTCCAGGGCGAGCAGGAAGCGCTTGATGTCGATTCCGCCGGTGTACCCTCCCAGGCTCCCGTCCCCGGCGATGACCCGGTGGCAGGGGACGACGATGGGGAGAGGGTTGCGGCCGTTGGCTCCCCCGACGGCGCGCGCCGCGGCGGGACGGCCGATCCGGGCGGCCACTTCCCCGTAGGAGAGGGTCGTCCCGTAGGGGATCTTTTCGAGTTCACGCCAAACCGCCAGCTGAAACTCCGTTCCTTCCGGGTGCAAGTCCAGCCGGAAAGTTTTTAGCTCCCCCTTGAAATAGGCCGCGAGCTGGCGTGCCGGCTCGCGCAGGCAATCGGGCGGCCGATTGCCCCCTGCGGCGGCGGTTGCCCGGATGCGGATGGAAGTCAACCCGCGCTCGTCGGCCGAGAGCAGGATGGGGCCCAGGGGGCTGGGGATGGTCGTGGTGAGCATCATGGCGCAATCTCCCGGGTGGGGTGGACGCGATTATTTTTCGCCGGGCTCTGACTTTTCCCGGCACCCGTCATATATGGAGGATACCAATGCTTTCGATCCGAAGGGGAGGAACAATGAAAAAGTTTGAACATTGCTTGAAAGTTTTCTCGCTGTCCCTCGTCGTTTCCCTGCTCGCCGCCGCACCCCTGTGCGCCCAGATGGACAAGGGGGTGGAGCACTACCGGCTCTGGAAGTTCCAGGACGCGGAAAAGGCATTCCGCCAGGAGCTCCAGGCCAATCCCGGCAACCTCGAAGCGAGCTGCTACCTGGGGCAGACGCTGCTGATGCAGGAAAAATTCGATGAGGCGCTCGGGATCTTCGCCGGGGCGAAGAAGAATGCCGCCATGAAAACGGGCTCCCCGGTGGCCGACGCCTACCATGTGAACCTGTCGCTCGCTCGCGCCCAGCTCGGGCTGAAGCGGAACGAGGAGGCGTGGAATAGCCTGGAGGACGCCGAACGCGCCCAGCCCGGCACCGCCGACGTGCTGGTGTTCCGAGGCGTCTACTACATGCAGAAGCAGGATCTGGAAAAGGCGGCCCGGGAACTCGAGAAGGCCATGGAGATGGACGAGGAGAACGCCTACGCCCACTACTACGCCGGGCTCGTGTACCTCCGCCAGGGGCACCCGGCCAAGGCGGTCGACATGCTCAAGATGTTCATCCAGCTTTTGCCCTACGCCCCGGAGGCGTACAAGGCGGAGATCCTCATCGCCGGACTGTGCTAGAAATCCCGTCCCCGGGCGCGGCGCCGTCCGGCACCGGCCCGGGGACGGGTGGGCGGTTACAGCTGGTGGATCTCCCCCGTCTTCTTGTTTTTCCAGTAGGGGCGGGCCTGCAGCGGCCAGTTGAACCGGATCGCCCCCGGGCGGGGGCAGTCGGTGGCGCAGCAGCCGCAGTACCAGCATTCCTCCGGATGGAGGATGATGGGCGGCTTCCCCTTCTGCGGGTGGGGGATGTAGACGTCGATCGAGCACACCTCCACGCAGTGGTTGCACCCGTTGCAGATTTCGGGATCGAACGTCACCGGCATGCCCGGCGTGGGAACATTGGGAATCGCGAAAACCTCTTTGGACACTGTTTCCTCCCTTCGTGAGACCGGGATCCGGCCGTCATTTCTCCCGGTGCACACCGGTGTAGTCCCTGTTGTGGGCTTCGTACTGTTCTTTCATGTCCCCCCAGAAATCGGGGGGGAGTTCTCCCAGCTCCACGCGCCCGTCCCGTTGCCGGATGGTCAGGAACTTGTTCCATTCCTCCGGGTCCTGTTCCGGGTAGTCGATGCGCTGGAAGTTGAGCGGCACGCTGCTGGCCTTGCGGGCGCGGGACGCCTCGATGATGATCTTGGCGTATTCCAGCATGCTGAGGTCTTCCAGGGTGCGCATGAGCTTGTGCGGGTCGAGGGCGAACAGGCGCGGCACCGCCTCGGTTTCGAGCTTGGCGAGCGCGTCGAGCCCCATCTTGAAGAGCGATTCGGTCTTGAACTCGCTCACGTAGTACTGCATCACCCGGGCGATCCCGGCGTGCAGCTCCTTCCACTCCAGGCCCCCGGAACGCTTCACCGGCGCGTACACCCGGGCCTTTTCCGCCTCGACCTGCCCGCGCGAGATCTTTCCCGGGTCCGCTTCCCGGGCGTAGGCCGCGGCCTTGCGCCCGGCGTAGCGGCCGGTGGCGGCCGCGTAGCTGTGGTCCTCGGGGGCGAACATCTGGGTCCCGGCCGCGTACAGCCCGTCGAGCGTGGTCTTCAAGTTCCAGTCCACCAGCACTCCGCCGCCGTAGCCCGCGTCGCGCCACTGCGGCAGGCTCTGGCCCTCGATGAACTTGTAGCTCTGGAGCAGGTCGCGGTTGATGTCGAACCCAGCCGCGCTGAAGGTGTCGATCATGATCCGGGTGGTCGATTCCTCCCCCAGCATCAGGTTCCAGGTGGCCCTTCTTTCGACTTCGGCCATGGCGGGGAAGTCTCCGTAGAAGGGGAGCTCGTATTCCCCCTTCAGGATCTTGGCGCGGATCTCGGCCTCCACTCCGGGCGTGGGGAGCATGGCGCCGGCGTCCTCCCACCCCTGGATCGGGTAGGGAAGCCTGCGTCCCCGGGCGTCCACCAGCGGGACGTTTTCGTAGCTCGCATCCCCGGCGCCGCTGTACCACTTGTGCTTGTACCCGGTGGCGATCATGATCATCCCGGTGCTTTCCATCTTGGTCAGCGCCGCCCCGGCCCGCCATGCCATCACCGTGCCGTCCCCCGAGATCGCGCGGGAGTGCATGTTGGAATAGCCGCACAGCTCCATGCTCATCAGCCAGAGGGAACCGGCGCCCGCCGTGGACAGGATGGTGGCTCGGGACTGGAAGACCAAAAACTCCCCGGTCCGGTTGTCAAGGCCGGTGGCCCCGACGACGCGTCCCCCCTGGAGCCCGTCTTCGGTCAGGAGGCTGGTTCCCATCACGCGGTCGAAGATTTGGACCCCCAGGCGCCGGCATTCCTTCTTGAGCGCCGGCTTGAAGGTGCTCCCCCAGACCCGGATCACGACGTTGTTCCGGGTTTCGGGCGGGTTGAACCCCGGTTCCCCCATCCGGGGGTCGGGGAGATAGCTGTGGATGGTGCCGTAGCGGGGCGAGATCATGAACTTGGTCTTGTCGTCACGCCCCTCGGCGCCCACGTACTCGTTTTCGGTGTCCCGGATCTTCCCCCCCATCTGTTCCATTTCCAGCAGGGTGTCGAAGTCCTCGCGGCACTGGATCTGGATCCCGATGCCGTTGCTGTAGGGACGGTCGGCCATGTGCCGGGCCCAGCCGTCCGGGGTCACCCGCGACAGGGGGTTCGCTGGGGCGTTGCACCAGTGGTCGCACCCCGGCCCCCCTGATCCGCTCCGGACCGTGTCCCCCTTCTCCACCAGGGCCACCCGCAGCCCCTGCCTGGCGGCGCCGATGGCGGCCCAGCACCCCGCGATCCCTCCCCCGATCACCAGCACGTCGGTGTCGATCACCCGCTCCTCGCCGAACCGGATGGGATAGGGCCACGCGGGCGGCCGCCCCTCTTCCTGCAGAAATTCATGCCACGTCGTCATAGCTATGCCCCCCTTGTATGAGTGCGTTTGTCTTGCGGCGTCGTCGATGGCGCGATTCTAACATTCTTGCGGCCGCAACCGACACAATTTTCGGAGCGTCGGGGAGCGCCGCGCCGTCCGGGGCGGGTCAGGCGGAGAGCTGCGGGTCGGAACGGAGGAATTCGAGGGCGGAGGCGTGGACCTCCGCCACTGTGCGTGCGCCGAGGCAGCGGCGATGGAGTTCATGGCCGAAGAAGAAGTTGCGGCAGTAGTAGGAGGCGAACTCCTTCAGCCGGCCGAGCGCCCGCTCCGGGGGAAAGTCCTCGAGGGTGTAGCGCACCAGCCGCTCCCAGACCTCGGCGTAGTCGATGCGGGTGGGGGGGAGCCCGGCGAATTCCCGGAAGATCCACGGCTTTTCGACCGCGACGCGCCCCAGCATGATCCCGGCGAGCGGGCGGAAGAGGTCCGCGCGGTCCGCGATTTCCCGCGGTGAACGGATGTCGCCGTTGCCGATGACGGGGAGGCGGGTATGGGCGGCGATCCAGGGGAACTCGCGCCAACGCGCGCGGCGCTTCAGTTTTTCCCCCGAGAAGCGGGGGTGGACGGTCACGGCGGCCACGGCGTGATCCTCGAAAAGGCGCAGGCGCTCGAGGAAGGGGGCGCGCCAGTTGTCCGGGTCGTCCCCCAGCCGGCATTTGACCGTGAGCGGGCCGCCGTAATGGGCACGGATTCCCGCGAGCACCCGCTCGAGCCGCGCGAAATCGCGGAACAAGGCGGCCCCGGAGGCCAGGCGCTGGATTTCCGGGGCGGGGCAGCCCAGGTTGAGGTCGACGGCCGCGGGGGAGAGCGCCGCGAGCTTGGCGAACAGGGCCCCGAAATCCTCCTCCCCCGAAAGCCTCAGCTGGTAGACCACGCTCCCCTCGCGCGCGCGCCGCCGGATCCAGGGGCTCCGTTCCGGGTCCTCGCGCAGGAAGGCGGGGGGGGAGAGCATCTCCGTCGTGAGCGCCCCGTAGCCCCCGAAGTCGGCGATCAGCCTGCGGAAGCCGGAGTGGGTGATCCCGGCCATCGGGGCGAGGAGCAACGCCGGGGTGACGGCCGTCCCCCCGAGGTCGAGGGAGGGGAAGAGGTCGCCGGCGCTCATTCGGGTCCTTTCGCTTTGCCCAACCTCTGGGCTATGCGCACGTAGAGGAAGAGGAGGAGCGCCAGGATGAAGGGGGCGCCCAGCAGGAGCCAGATGGGGTCCGAGATTCCCGCCAGGAGGGCGCAGACGGCAATGACGAGCACGATCCCCAGGGTCCAGGGGGGATGGGGGAAGAGGGGGCGTTCCGTCACTTCCCGTCCCCCTTCCGGCGCATCGAGGTCGTTGTTCATGGGTTCCCGCCGATCCGGATCAGTTTCCGGATGTTTCCGGAAAACAGTTTTTCCTTCTGGTCCGCCGTCAATGTTTCCGAGGTGCGGATCAGCTCCACGTAGTGCTTCTGGTCCCGCCAGGGGCTGTCGGTGCCGAAGAGAAAAAAATCCTCGTTCTGGCGGTACAGCTCGCGGGCGTCGGCGCGCTCCTTCATGCTCTCGAGCACGAAGGCGGTGTCGAAATAGCACCCTTTCCCCCCCAGCAGGTCCAGTACCCGGTCCCACTCCCCGTAACCCCCCCCGTGGGCAAGGATGATCTTCGCCCCGGCGAAGTCCCGCACCAAGCGCGCCAACCGCTGAATGGAGGCGTGTTCGCACCCGGGCAGGCTGGGGTCGTAACCGGCGTGGAAATACAGGACCAGGCCGAGTGCGGCCGCCTCCTCGTACACGGCGTAGGCGGCCGGGGAATCGGCGGGGAAGTCCTGGTAGCCGGGGTGGAACTTGACTCCTTGGACGCCCGCGGCGGCCATCCCCCTGAGACAGGCGCGGAAGCCGGGCGCATGTGGGTGGACCGAGCCGAAAAAGACCAGCCGGTCGGACAGGGGGGCCGTGCGCCGGATCCACTCGAGGATCCCCTCCCCCTGGCCGGGGCTGGTCGCCACCGTCAGGACCAGGGAGTGGTCCACCCCCGCCGCGTCCATGGAGGCCAGCAGGCTGTCGCGGGTGCCGTCGGTGAAGGCGTCGAGATGACCGCCGATGTTGCCGATGACGTTCCGGAGCGCCCGGTGCGCCACCCGGTCGGGATAGATGTGGGTATGCGCGTCGATGATCATGTCAGTCCGGCCGCGCGTTTCCGCGCCGGAAGGCATCCATCCACTCGATGTTTTCGCGGATCATGTCCGGGATCGGGAGGCCGTAAGGACAGCGGGTCATGCACTCGCCGCACGCGGTGCAGCGGGTGGCCCGCTTCCAGGTTTCGGCCACGTTCGGGTTTTCCAGGATGCCGATCCCCATCCGCTTCATGAAGGAGCGCCCCCCCAGCACCATCTGGATCGGGATCCCCTCGGGGCAGGGGAGGCAGTAATCGCAGCGGCGGCAGAACTTCCGGTCGTACTCCCGGCGGATGCTCTCGATGGCGCCCCGGTCCGCTTCGGTCAGGGTCCAATCCCCCTCGAACACGAGCCAGTTCTGATCGATCAGCCGCTTTTGCTCGACCCCGGCCAGCACGAGAATGCCGGGGCAACCCAGGATCCATCTCATGGCGGTTTCCGGCGCCTCGATGACACCGCCCGAAAAGGGTTTCATGGCGAGAACGCCCACTCCCTTTGCGCGGGCCCGGGGGATGATCCTGTCCCCCGCCGCCGGTTCCAGGAAGCTGTAGCAGACCATGATGGTCTCGAACAGGCCGTCCTCGAGCACCGTCTCCAGGACGTCGAGGCTGTGACTCGTCACCCCGATATGGCCGATCACCCCCCGCTCCCGGGCGCGGTGCAGCCCTTCGAGCGCCCCACCGGGCGCGGTGACGAGACGGTAGTCCTCCATGCTGCTGACGCCGTGGCACTGGTAGATGTCGATATAATCCCGCCCGAGTTCGCGGAGACTGATATCGATGTCCTTTTGAATGCCGTCCGAGGTGCGGCTCCACGATTTCGTCGCCAGGGTCACCCTGCGGTCCGTTTCCCGCAGCGCCTTCCCGATCCGGGTCTCGCTCGTGGTGTACATCCGGGAGGTGTCGATGAAGTCCATCCCCTTCTCCACGGCGTAGCGGACGACCTCGACCGCCTCGCGTTCCTCCAGCCGCTGGATCGGGATGCCGCCGAACCCCAGCCGCACCGCCTCGATCCCCGTTTTCCCCAGTGTGACGCGTTCCATGCCGCTCCCTCCATCCGTGCGCACCCGAATGTTTCCATAAACTAATCCCCTATCATACCGAAGAGTCCCCCGGAACCCAAGCCGGGTTGGCTTGCTCCCTGTTCGCTCATCGGCTTAATGATAAAAGGTGCTTGATGCATGAATGCGACGGGGGCGGCCTGCTCGCGTCGACGGACGGCAACCTGAGCGTCCATGCGCGCCGGCTGGAAGAAGCGGGCTACGTCTCCTGCTCCAAGACGTTCGAAGAGCGGAAACCCCGGAGCACCCGTCGGCTCACCCCGCTGACCTCTTATTCCGACACCTCTCCGTTTTGGTGCATGGCGGCCGCCGGGGTTTGCTCCCCGGGACGGACCAGGAGGGCGAACAGGACCAGTCCCACTGCCATGCAGGCCGTGGAGGAGTAGAAGACCGACTCCAGCCCGAAGCGGTCCGCGATCGCCCCCAGGGCCACCGGTCCGAGGCCGGTGCCCAGGTGCATGGCCAGCATGAAGAGTGTCACCGCCGTCCCCATCCCGTAAATGCGCCCCTCCTGCACGACATAGGTGTTCACGGCCGGGACGCCCACCGTCTGGCCCAGGGTTACCAGGATGTAGGCCCCGAGCAGGGGCCAGAAACCCCGGGAGTGGGGCAGGAGGCAGAGGGCGGCCATCGAGATGAGGCCGCCCCAGAGGACCATGGCCCGGCGGTTCCATTTGTCGGCCATCCGGCCGGTGTAGGATTGCAGGATGGAGACGGGCGAGCGGGCGGCGAGCAGGACGCCGATGAGGCTGGCGCTGAGGCCGATGGTGAGGTCGGCGAACAGCGGCACGAAGGCCATGAGCCCGGCGATCGTCACCCCGTTGGCGATGTTGTAGCTGATGGCCCCCTGCAGGTTCCGGCTCCTGAGCGGGGCGAGGAAGGAGCCGCTCGCAGTCTGCGCGGTCTTCCGTTGCATCTCCTTCAGAAAGAGGATGGTGGCGACCAGGGCGAGCGCGTTCAGCACCGCCATGAACTGGAAGGTGGCCCGGATGCTGAAGGCGTCCGAGATCAACCCGCCGGCCAGCGGGCCGCCCCCTATCCCGGCGAAGAGCACGGCGTTGAAGTAGCCCATCCATTTCCCCTCGCTCCCCTCCGGGGTGATGTCGCCGAGATAGGCCTGGGCGATCGGCATGTGGGCCGAGGCCCCGAGTCCCTGGATGAAACGCCACAGGATGAGGTGGATCGGACGGGTGGCGTACATCAGTCCCACCGAGGAGATGGCGATGATGCCCAGCCCGGCGGAGAGAAACACTTTGCGCCCGAACCGGTCCGACAGCCGGCCGATGAACAGCAGCGTCCCGATGCCGGTGATGCTGAACCCCGCCTGCACCAGACCCACTTCCAGCTTGGAGGCCCCGAGGGTGTCGGCGTAGATGGGGAGGAAGGGGCTGACGATGCCCATGCCGAGCATGGAGATGAGCATGCTGCTTACAAGTACGATGAAAGCTCTTTTGTTCATAGCGATCTTCTTAATTCCATTGAATAGTCCGGCCGCCTCATTATACAGGTTTTTTCCGCCGCCGGAATCCGCGCGCTCGAGCTGATTGGGGGGAGGCGTCAGCGGCTGCGGCGGATTTCGGCCAGCAGGGGGAGGTGGTCGGACCCCACGTCCATCCCTATCCAGCACCTTTCCGCGACCAGGTCTCCCCGGGTGAGGATGTGGTCGATACGGACCCGGTACTCGAACCCCCGGAGCACGATCTTTTCAGTGAAGCCGTAACCGAAGCCCGCTTTGGAGAAGGCGTTCGAATACGCGGGCCAGAAGCGGCGGTACCAGGCGCTCTCGACCGGCATGTTGAAGTCGCCCGCGACCACGGCGGGCAGTGCCCCGGGACGCAGGAGGGCTTCGATTTCCTCCGCCGTCCGGCGGCGCAACTCGGTTTCCTTCTTCAGGAGGGGAACGTTCGCGAGGTTGAGCAGCCTCTTCCGGTCCAGCATGTTCGACAGGCCCTGCCGGGGGCTCGGCAGGTGGATGGAGCTGAAGGTAAGGTCTCCTTCGGGCAGGTGGACCACGCACTGCAGCGCGCTCGCCCGGGGCCACTGCCTGGGGGGGTGCATGATCCGGCGCCCCTGGGCGCGCGTCACGGGTACGCGGGCCGCGACCACGAGGCGCTCCTCGGTGACCAGCGTCCATCCGGGGAGCGCCTTCAGGGCGGTCTCCCGCGCGCATTCCTGCAGCGCCACGATGTCGGCGTCCGACTCCCGGATGAGCCGGGCGAGGCTCTCCCTGTCCATGTCGGGCCCGCCCACGTTGCAGGTAAGGACGCGGATGGTCGCCCCGTCCGCCCCCTTCCGGGAGAGCGGGACGCGCAGGCCCATGAAGGGAATGAAGATGACGGCGGCTGCGGCGCCGAGCCAAAGGAGCTGGCTGCGATCGAGCCGGAAGGCCAGCGGCGCCAGGAGCAGGAGCGGGAGCGCGAAGACCCAGCGGGGACCGAAGAGGATCAGGGTGGCCGGCCACCAGCGGTCGGCTCCCAGGTGGAGGAGGAGCCAGAGCGCGAGGACAAGGAGGAGGTAGAGTTTTGTGGAGCGACGGAACCAGCGCGCCCACCGCCCCTGCGTTCCGTGCGCGGCGCGCCCGGTTTTGCCGATTCCCCGCCGGTTCATGGAGAATAGGTTGCCACTAATCGACATATGTCGTTTCGTGGTTGGCGCCGAGCGACATCAGCAGGAACGCGAAGGGACGGTCGAGCCAGCGGGTGACGATGGGCCCATGGGCCAGGCCCGCGGGACAGACCACGGCCGTCGGCCGGTCGATGACGTGGCGTTCGTGCTCCGGTCCCAGGTCGATCTGGATCTCCGCCCCCAGTGAATCGATGTCGGCCGGGTCGGTGCCGGCGAACATCAGGACCTCGTCGGTGGGGTGGACGTGCGCCCCGTGTCCCGGTCCGCGCATCCACGCCCCGGGATCGGTCTGGATGCCCCAGCAGAAATTGAGCTTCATCCCCTCCAGGTCCCGGCCGAACATCCACACGGCGTTTTTCGTCATTCCCGGTCCCGGCCGGCGTTCCGGGGCGGCCATCTCCCCGTACTGCTCCCGGTCCCCGTCCGCCAGCGTCCGGGTCCCGAGGGAGTTCGGCGCCAGCGGCTTGATGAAGCGGGCGTTGACGTCCCCGTGGCTCACGGTCTCTTCCGAGACATGCACCCTTTTCTTCCCGAAAGATGAAATCATCGGGGGTTTCAGCCCCCCCTCCGTCGACTGCGCCTGCATGCGTGCGATCTGCTCGTCCGTAATGCCGTCCCCCAGCCAGCGCGTGGTCGGGTCCGCCCCCAGGGAGATGATGAAGAAGCTGTAACCGATCGGGCTGGTCACGTCGAGCGTCACCGAGGGGCAGTGCCAGAATCCGGCGGGAGCGACGACGACCGAGGGACGGTCGAAGGTGTGAATCTCCAGTTCCTTGCCGAGGCAGTACTGGATCTTCGCGCCCAGGTATTCAGGCCGGTGGGGGTCCAGGCCCACGAACACCAGGCACTCGGGGTAGGGATGCACGTGAGGGTCCATCCCGGGGTGCCAGTCCCCCAGGCCGGTGTAGAATCCCCAGGAGAAATTCAGTTCGACCCCCTCGAGATGGTCGCGGCCGTTCAGCCAGCGGTTGACGTCGGCGTTCCCCGTGTTCTTGAATATCTGCTCCTGGCCCGGCCTCTCGGCCATTTTCAGGGGCTTGAGCAAGTGGGCGTATTTTCCGGTCGCCATGTTCATCCTCCTCCCGGGTTCTACTCGAAAGACATCGACACGTCGCGGGCCAGGTTGACCAGGAGAAACGCAAAGGGGCGGTCCACCCACCGCGTGACGATCGGCCCGTGCGGCATTCCCGCGGGGCAGGCGATGACGGTGGACCGGCGGAAGGAGTGGCGTTCGTGCTCCTTCCCCAGGTCGATTTCGATTTCGGCCCCGAGGTCATCGGGATGGTCCGGGTCCATGCCCAGGTAGACGAGGATCTCGTCCTCGGGGTGGGAGTGCGCGCCGACCCCGCGCTGGGAGATGCCGGCGCCGCTCGAGAAGCCCCAGGCCACGTTGAGGTCCAGGTTTTCCAAGTCCCGGCCGTACATCCAGGCCATGTGGTCGGGGCTGCCGGGCCCCGGCTTGAAACCCGTCCGTTTCTGAAACTCCGCGCGCGCGGCCAGCTCCTCCGGGGTGAAGCGCGCCGTCACCGGCCGCCCGCGCTCGGTGACGAGCCCCGTCCTGAGCGATTTGACCAGGCGGCCGTATTTCCCTCCCCCATCAGGGCCCCCCTCCGGAGCGGGGGGCTCCGCTCCGTTTTCCCCTTCTTCCAGCCAGGTGACCTCCCGGGTCGCCTGCAGCCCCACGGCCAGGAATCCGAATCCGCGCGGGCTGTAAACCCTGCGGGTCGTGATGGGCCCGTGGGGCATCCCCGCCGGGATGACGACGACGGTGGGTTCGTTGAACGCGTGGACCTCCCGCTCGCCGCCGAGGCTGATCTCGACCTCGGCCCCCAGGTAATTGACGTTGGCCGTGTTGAGTCCCACAAAGAAGAGACATTCGGGGTAGGGGTGCCGGTGGGCGCGCCTCCGGGCGTGCCATTCGCCGAGGGTGCGGTGGACGCCCCAGGTGAGGTGCACCTCCATTCCCCCTAGATGGTCGCGGCCGTCGAGCCATACCTCCTTCGGGGCGCTCCCCGGGCCGGTCACGGGGGCGTCCTTGAGGGAGCGGTTCTTTTCTTCCCAGTCGATCAGCCCGGCGGTCAGGGGCTGGATGCGGTGCGCGTGTCGGTATGGCGTCATGGCGGGTTCCCCTTCGATTTTCTCCGATGTTAGCGCAGATTCGTTCCCGGCGCGATTGTTTTATTGTGAGCCGGTGCGCTGCGCGCCGGGAAAAATCGTCCTGAGAACACCCATCCTTCTTTTGGCATCCCCATCCGGTGCATAATGGGGGCGTTGTCGGGCATGAGCCAACGTTTTTCAGCTAGGGGGAGAGAACATGGGGCAGATCGAACGGAGGGGGACCGATCCGTGTCCCTGCGGCAGCGGCGAATCCCTGGACGGGTGCTGCGGCCCGTATCTCGCCGGCGCGCCGGCGCCCACGGCGGAGGCGCTGATGCGCGCGCGCTACACGGCCTATACCGCGGCCGACATGGACTTCATCGAGCGCAGCACGCACTCGCGCTCCCGGGCCGCGTTCAACCGCGAGAGTGCGCTCGAGTGGGCCGAACAGTCGGAGTGGCGGGGGCTCGAGATCCTCGGCGCCGTCGGCGGCGGGGAGGGGGACTCGGAGGGGACCGTGGAGTTCATCGCGACCTACGTCCGCGACGGGGAGACGGTCGACCACCACGAGATCGCCTCCTTCCGCAGGGAGGACGATGCCTGGGCCTTTGTGGACGGCCGCATCACGAGCAGGCCCTTCCGCCGCGACCGTCCCAAAACGGGCCGGAACGACCCCTGCCCCTGCGGCAGCGGGAAGAAATACAAGAAGTGCTGCGGGCAGGCGTAGGCCCCCGACGGGGGCCTATTTCGACTTCTTCTCCAGCTTTTCCTTGCGCTTTTCCTTGATCGACTTGGCCGGTTTCTTCTTGGTTTCTTTCCTGATGTCTCTGGATTTCGCCATCGCGCCCTCCTGTTTTGAGCCGGTATCATAGCCAAAAAAGACCACGATCGCCACAAATTCGGAGCGGTTGCCGAACGCGGGATGCCGTCAGGACTTCTGGGGGGCAACGGCATTCCATGCGGTTCATGGGAGTAGATATCAACGCATCATACACGAGCTTCGGTCGATAACGCGGCGGAATTGCCGTCGGTAGCCGAGGGAGAGTGGCGCAAGTGATACTGGTAGATGCCGATCTTCTCCTGTATGCGTCCATTCAAGCTTTTCCCCGGCATGCCAGGGCGTACAGGTGGTTTCACGAAGTGCTTTGCGTAGGCGCGCCGGTGGGTATTCCCTGGGAATCGACAGGCGCTTTTTTGAGACTGAGTACGAATGCCCGGATCCTGGAGGATCCGGCTATCGTCGCCGATCTGCGCCGGGAAAACCCGCTGGTGTAATGCCGCCTCCCGCTGAAAACCCGGGTTGGATGCAAAATGACGGCGCAGGACGCCCCCGCGGGGAGGGCGCCCGGCGCCGTCCCCGCGGGTTGAGTTGCTCCTAGGCGCCCGCGGCGGGGGGAGCGTCCGCGGCCGGGGGCTTGGGTGCGGCCGGATGATCCGGGGCGACGTGCCCCAGGTAGTCGGGCAGTTCCACCCCCGCCATCCGGGCCACTTCGTGCAGCGGCGGGAGCGACTTGATCAGGTTGGAGAGAAAGGCCGCCGTCGACGAACTCCCACCCGCGGCGCCGCTGTCCCACACCGTGACCTTGTCGATCTTGAGGTTCTTGATCGCCTCGACCTGCCGGGCGACGATCGCCTCGATCTTTTCGATCATCAGCAGGGTGGCCGCCGACTTGGCGTCGTTGACGCAACTCTCAACCAGCAGGCGGTACCCGGCCGCCTTCGATTCGAGCACCTTCCTGATCCCCTCGGCCTCGGCCGTGTACCGGAGCAGGATGGCGTCGGCCTGCCCGCGCGCCTCGCGGCGGGTTTTCTCGGCCTCTGCTTCGGCCGAGATCTCGATCTTGCGCTTGTCGATCTCCTTCTGCACCACCTCCTCGGCGTTGAGCCGCTCCTGCTCGGCCAGGTACTGGGCTTTCTGGATCTCCACCTCGGCCCGGCGCCTGGCGACCTCCCCCTTCTGCAGGGCGGCGGCCTGTTTCGCCACCAGTTCGGCCTCGTAGTCGGCGATGTTTGCCTTGGCCACGTTCTCCCCCATGACCGCTTCGGCTTCCTGCTGCTGGACGAACACGCGCCGGTCGGCTTCGGCCTTCTTCTGCCCCTTGACCGATTCCGCCATGTTTTCGGCCACGCGGATCTCCTTGTCCCGCACGGCCTGGGATTCCCCCATGGCCCCCGCCTTTTCCTGCTCCGCCACGTCCACCTTCGCCCGGTTGATGGCCTCGGACGCCGCCTTTTTCCCGATCGAGACGATGTAGGCGGACTCGTCGGTGATGTCGGTGATGTTGACGTTGATCAGGTAGAGGCCGATCTTGTTGAGCTCCGGCTCCACGTTCTTCCGGATCGCCTCCAGGAACGACTCGCGGTCCTGGTTGATCTGTTCGATGGTCAGCGACGCCACGGTCAGGCGCAGCTGCCCGAAGATGATCTCCTTCGCCATGGCTTCGATCTGCGGGGGCGGAAGGTTGAGCAGGCGCTCGGCCGCGTTGGTCATGATCGCGGGGTCGATGCTCACGCCCACCGTGAAGGTGCTCGGCACGTTGATCCGGATGTTCTGCAGCGACAGCGCGTTTTGCAGGTCGATCTGGATCGTCATCGGGGTGAGGCTCAGGTAGCCGTAATCCTGCACCAGCGGCAGCACCAGTACGCCGCCGCCGTGGATGCAGCGGGCGCTCTGCCCGGCGCCCACCTTGCCGTAGATGACCAGGATCTTGTTGGACGGGCAGCGCTTGTAGCGCCCCGCCAGGTAGAGGAGGAAAAACACGACCAGAAAGGCTGCGGCGATCGATACTGCGATCCAGTAAGGCATAGGCCATCTCCTTTTGCGAAAAGTAGGGCGGAACGGCTAGGAAAGGCGTTTCACGACCAGGGTGGAACCCTCGAGCCCGGTGACCTCGACGTGCGCGTCACTGGGGATCTCGCTCCCGTCGGCGCTCATGGCGTCGCACACCCGCAGCCGGCCCTGGAACGCCACCTCCACCTGCCCCTTGGCGCCGGCCCGGATGCGGAGGTAGACGCGGCCGGTTTTGCCCACTGCGTTCTTCATGTTGATGGTGCCCGAGGACTGCATGCCGATGAAGAGGCGGAAGAGCTTGGCCACCACCAGCATGCCGAGAAAGCCGGCGGCCGTCGCCGTGAGCGCCGAGATCCCGCCGCCGAGGCCGCTCCCCTTGCTCATGGCGAGCCCCACGAGCCCGAACAGCATGAAGAACGCCGTCAGCCCCTGGAAGGAGAGGAGCTTGAAGCCCAGGTCGGAACTCGGGTGGTGCCCGTCGGACGCCAGGTCCGCGTCCCCCAGCGCCCCGTCCCCGATATCCCCCACCACGTCCGCGCCCACGTCGGCTCCACCGCCTCCGCCCCCCAGCGACACGAGCACCAGCTGGAAGAGGAAGAACACGCTGCCCACGGCGGCGCACACGAAAAAGGTCTGTTCCAGTCGAGTGAGACTCTGAATCCAATCCACCATGGTGTGCCCCCAGCGGTCGAGAAGTTGAGGCATTCTGTCACGTTTGCCCCGGCGAAGTAAATCTTAAGATCGCGCTCCCGCGCGCGCCGCCGTCCAGGGCACCAAGCACGCGCATGATTTCCGGGGGCAACGGTTTGCCGCCTCGAGAAGCTCCGCATCGCTCCGGCCGGCCCGGGTTTCTTCCGCATTTTCCATCAATCGCCTCCACTCAGGCGAATGTCTGCTCGGGCGCGAGAAACGCAAGCGTGTGCGCATGGAACAGCATGATGATAACACGGGCTTCGGTGCGGTTTGGGGGTTTCGACACCCGCCTGGCGGTGACTGTGGGTTTGGTGGCTTGCGCGGGGCTGTACCTGGGCGGCCGAGGGGTGGTGCCGGGGGGCGGAATTGAACCGTCGACACACGGATTTTCAGTCCGTTGCTCTACCGACTGAGCTACCCCGGCATTCCCTGCCGCTCAGATGCTGAAATAAAGCGGAAGCCTTTATACCACTTGAATGGGGAAAAATCCACACCGATATTGGGGAATTGAGCGCCGGTCTCCCGTTACCGTTATAAGCCGTGGGGAAATGACATCCGCGCGGAAGGCGGGGCCTGATCCCGGAAGCGGTCGGGGTAGGCGGCCTTGAGGAGGGGGGGGACGGCCGGCGCGGCGCCGTCCAGTTCCTCCACGATTTCCAGGGCGTTGACCAGGGCCTGGCCCCGGAAGTGGTTGTTGGTCACCGCGTAGGTTTCCTCGGCGGCCTGCCGGATTTTACGGATGCTCGCGGCGAGCCGGCGGATTTCCTCGCGGCTGTAGAGGTAGTTGTAGCGGGCGTCGCGCCCGGCCCCTTCGCGGAACCAGTCGGCGTAGTTGCGGCCGTGCAGCCGGATGTAGCCCGGCGGCGCGGTGACGCGGTGGTCAGGGCGGAGGGACCGCCCGATCACCGGCTGGTCGATGTTGCAGAACGCCACCTTCCGTTCGCGCAGGAAATCGTAGAAGGACCCGGTGTCCCAGCCGGCGTGCCGGACTTCGACCACGAGCGGGAAGTCGGCGAGGTGGCGGAAGACCCGGTCGAGGTACTCCACGTTTTCGGAGGTGTAGCGGAAGCTCCACGGGAACTGGACGAGGAGGGCGCCGAGGACTCCCGCTTCCGCGAGCGGGGCCAGGCTGCGGCGGACGGCGTCGCAGTCGGCTCCAAGGGCTGCGGGCTCCTCCGGCCGGCGCCGGTGCGAAATCCGCTGCCAGGCTTTGGCCGTGAAGCGGAAATTCCGGTTGTGCGCCACGCGCCGGGCCCACGAGGCGGCGTCCCGGGGGCGGGGGGGAGCGTAGAAGGAGCTGTTGATCTCGATCGTGTCGACGTAATCGGCCAGGAAGGCGAGCGGGTCGACCGACTTGCCGTAGACGATGTTTTCCCAGTCCTTGTAATTCCACCCCGCCGGTCCCACCCGCAGCGGGGTGGGGCGCCGGGAGGATGCGAAGAGGGAATCCTGGGTCGGGGGCATGGCCGGCCGCCGGCCGCTACTGGAGGATGACGCCGATGGGGAAGCCGGGCTTCATGTTGAGCCGCTCCGCGGCGGATTCGTTCCTGACGGCGATTTCAAGATACCCGGTCGAGCCGGCCACGACGAAGATCTCCCCCGGCTGTCCCTCGCCGTAGGTGGTGCACCGGCGGGTGATCTCCTGCTTGCCCGCCATGATCCGGAAGGCGCGCGGCACGTCCCCCGGCCGGAGGTTGGTGATGAGGTTGCCGAAATGGTCCACGGCCAGCACAACGCCCTGGATCAGGGAGTCCTGCACCCGCTTGATGGCCGGCAGCTGCAGCTTCACCGGGTTCGGCAGGGCGGGCCCAATCTGGGGGAGCGGGATCCCGCGGCTGATCCAGGCCGCGATCGGGGCGAAGATGTCCCGGCCGTGGAAGGTGGGGGAAACCGGCTTGCGGTAGTAATGCTCGGCGGTGATTTCGACCACGGTCGAGTCTTCCCGGGAAGCCAGGACGTGGCTCAGGATGCCGTTGTCGGGGGCGACGAAGAAGTGGCTCCCGACCGAGGCGGCCAGGGCTTTGCGCGGGCCCCCCACGCCGGGGTCGACGACGGCGAGGTGAATGGTGCCGGCGGGGAAGCAGTCCCATGCCTGGCCGAGGGTGAAGGCGGCCGAAAAGACGTCCTGGGGGGGGATGGAGTGGCTGATATCGACGAAGGTGAGCTCGGGGTTGAGCCCGAGCATGACCCCCTTCATCGCCGCCACGAAGTGGTCGCGCATTCCGAAGTCGCTCAGCAGGGTGACAGTCGCCATGAAGCCTCCGTTGGGTTTGGTGCTGTGCTATTCTAAGCCAATATGACGGAAAGAATCTATCTCGATAACAGCGCGACGACGCCCGTGGACGCCGCGGTGCTGGAGGCGATGCTCCCGGCGCTGGGCGGGGTTTTCGGAAACGCCAGTTCCGTCCACCTCTTCGGCCAGGAGGCGCGCGCCGTGGTGGAGGAGGCGCGCCGCGCGGTGGCGGACCTCATCGGCGCCGATACCCGGGAGGTGGTCTTTACTTCCGGGGGGACCGAATCGAACAACTGGGCGCTCTGGGGGACGCTGTGGGGGAGAGGGCGCCCCGGCGACCACGTCGTCACGACCCGGATCGAGCACCCGGCGGTGCTCGCCACCTGCGCCGCCATGGAAAATCGGGGGGTGGAGGTCACCCGGGTCCCCGTGGACGCCTCGGGCCGGGTCGATCCTGGCGCCGTCGCCGCCGCCTTCCGGGAGGGGACCATCCTGGTCTCGGTGATGCATGCCAACAACGAGACCGGGATCATCCAGCCGGTCGCGGAGATCGCGGAGATCGCCCGGAAGCGGGGGGTGCCGCTGCACACCGACGCGGTGCAATCGGTCGGGAAGATCCCGGTCGACGTCAAGGCCCTGGGGGTCGACCTGCTCTCCCTTTCCGCGCACAAGATCCACGGACCCAAGGGGGTGGGAGCCCTCTGGATCCGGCGCGGGACGCCGATCGCGCCCTTCCTCACGGGCGGGGCGCAGGAGCGCAAGCGCCGGGCCGGGACGGAGAACGTCCCGGCGATCGCGGGCTTCGGCGCCGCCGCGCGCCTGGCGGCCGGCCGGCTTCCGGAAATGGGGGGGAGGGTGTCGGCGCTGCGCGACCGTTTCGAGCAGGGGGCGCTCGGGCGCATCCCCGGCGGCCGCGTCAACGGCCGGGGGCCGCGCCTTCCCAGTATAACCAACCTGTCCTTCGAGCGGCTGGAGGGGGAGGCGGCCGTGATCGCGCTCGATCTCGAGGGGGTGGCCGCGTCCACCGGCTCGGCCTGCTCTTCCGGTTCGCTCGAGCCCTCGCACGTGCTCCGGGGGATGGGGCTCCGGCCCGAGGTGGTCCAGAGTTCGCTCCGCTTCAGCCTCGGCCGGCAGAATACGGAGGGGGAGATCGACCGGGCGCTCGACATCCTCGGAAAGGTGGTCGAGAGGCTGCGGACCCTTTCGCGAAGTCCCCGCAGGTAGGCGTGGGGCTGTGCAATTGCTCATTCCCATCGGCAGCCCGGTTCTGGTAAAGTGTGGGCGCCATGAACGAGCCGTCCGCCTCTGATTCGATCCCCCATTCCCCGCCCCCGTACAGCTTGGTATCGACGGCAGCGGATTTCCAGGCCATGATGGAGAGGCTGCACGCCGCGCCCCGCCTGGCCATCGACATGGAGGCCGACAGCCTCTACCACTACTTCGAGAAGGTGTGCCTGATCCAGATCTCCTCGGACTGGGACACTTTCATCCTCGACCCGCTCGCGCTCGAGGATATCCCGCAACTGGGTCCCATCATCGCCGACCCGGGGGTGGAAAAGGTGTTTCACGCCGCGGGATACGATATTTACTGCCTGCACCGCGATTACGGGTTTTCCTTCTCAGGTCTTTTCGACACCCATATCGCCGCCCAGCTTGCGGGATACGAGTTTCTCGGCCTTGGCGTGCTGATGGAGAAGATCCTGGGGATCCACCATTCCAAGCGCCGGCAGCGCGACGACTGGTCGCGCCGCCCGCTGGCGGACGAGCAGCTCGAGTACGCGGCCATGGACACCCACTACCTGCTCCGGCTGCGCGACATCCTGGAGGAGGAGCTGAGGGGCATGGGGCGGCTGGAGTGGGCGCGGGAGGAGTTTGCGGCCGCCGCCGCCAACGAGAAACACGAAAAAGAATTCGACACCGAGGGCTTTCGCCGGATCAAGGGGTACCGCGATCTGCAGCCACAGGAACAGGTGGCGCTGCGCGCGCTCTACCTGATGCGCGACAAGGCCGCGCGACAGCTCAACGTCCCCGCGTTCAAGGTGATCAACAATCCCGTGCTGGTCGACCTGGCGCGCCGCCCGCCCAAGGCGGTGCAGGAGCTGTTCGGCCGCCGCGGAATCTCCTACCGGGTTGCCCGGCACTTCGGCGCCGCGCTCCTCGACGCCCTGGCCGCCGCGCGCCTGCAGGACAGCTCCATCCTGGCGCTGCCGCCCCGCGCCGGCGGCGGCAAGCCCCCCCCCAGCCGCATCGCCAAGCGCCGCTTCGAACTGCTCAAGCGCTGGCGGTCCGGGAAGGCGGCCGAGCTCAAGCTGAACGTGGGGGTCATATTCCCCGCGAACCTGCTGGAGGTCCTGGCCGCGGAACCTCCCTCGGACCTGGAAGCGTTTGGAGCCATGCCCGGAATGAGGCAGTGGCGTGTCCGGGAGTTCGGCGCCGAAATCCTCCATGTGCTTCGCGGCGGCAACGGCGAACCGTCGACCATCGTTGCGCCGGAATAAACCCCGGAAGGCAGGGCGGCCGTGATCAAGAAGTTCCGCTTGGTGACCCGCTGGCTCTATCACCCCGTCACGGTGTTCCTGTTGTTGCAGGCCCTCTGGGTCCTGGTGATGGTGGTCTGGATCAGGTGGTATGTCGAGAAGCACGCCCAATTGCGCGAAATGGCGGAGCGCCTCCGGACCCAGATGGAGGTCGAGGGGATGGGGTGGGGACCGATGCTCGAGGGGGCCCTGCTGCTGACGCTCATCCTCGCCGGCGCGACGGTGATCTTTATCTTCTGGATCAAGCAGCGCCGGCTCAACGAAATGCAGCGCGCGTTCGTCGCCAACGTCACCCACGAACTCAAGTCCCCCGTTGCCTCCATCCAGCTCGCGCTCGAAACCATGGCCTTCAGGGAGATGCCCGAGGAGCAGAAGCGGGAATACATCGACATGATGCTGGGAGACACCGAGCGGCTGACGACGCTGATCGACCGGATCCTGGGGGCCGCGCGGATCGGGAAGGCGAAGGGCCGCTACCGGATGGAACCGGTCGGCATCCGGCGCTTCATCGGGGATATCCTGGACGAGGACCGCCACTTGTACGAGAAGGAGGGGAGGAAAATCGAACTCGAGAAGGGGCGCGACGTGCACGTGGTCGTAGACCGGTCGGCCATGCGCGTGGTCTTCGCCAACCTGCTCGAGAACGCCGCCCGCTACTCCCCGCCCGATTCCCGGATCCGGATCCGGGTGCTCCGGGAGCTCGGCGGCTGTCGCATCGACGTCGCCGACAGCGGGAACGGGATCCCAGGGAAGGATCTCAAGAACGTGTTCAAGATGTTCTGGCGTGGCTCCGAAGAGCAGACGCGGAACCTGCGCGGGACCGGCCTCGGCCTCTACATCGTGCGCACCATCGTGAATAACCATGGCGGCAAGGTGTGGGCCTCGAGCCCCGGCCCCGGTCGCGGGACCACTTTCAGCGTGCGCCTCCCCCGGGTCCGGAAGTACTGGAGTCTCGGGTCGCGGCGCGGCCGCGGCGCAGAAAACTGAGACAGGGGGTGACAAACTTGAAAAACGGACGCTCCGCCCGGATCCTGCTGGTGGAAGACGAGGTGCTCATCGCCCGCGCGCTCGGGTTCAACCTCGAGCAGGAGGGGTACGAGGTGTGCTCCACCGGGAGCGGGCGCGAGGCGCTTTCCCTGTTCGCCGAGCGCCCGTTCGATTTGATCATCCTGGACATCATGCTCGAGGACCTGGACGGTTTCGAGGTCGTGCGCCGGATCCGGCAGAGTGACCCGAAGGTTCCCGTGATCATGCTCACCGCCCGGGCCGCGCCCGAGGACCGCGTCCGCGGGCTGGAATTGCGCGCCGACGATTACGTGGTCAAACCCTTTCACCTGCGGGAAATGCTGCTGCGCGTCCGGCGGATGCTGGAACGCGCGGAGTGGTACGCCGGAGAGGGGGCCTCGCAGGGCCCGACCGCGGTCGGGCCCTGGCCCGTGGATTTCGAGGGGTTGCAGGGGGAAGGGCCCCGGGGGACGTTCCAGCTCACGGTGCTCGAGGCCCGGTTGCTCCGGACGCTGATCGCCGCCCCCAACCGGGTGTTCTCCCGCCGCGAGCTGCTCGAGGAGGTGTGGGACTACCATTCCGGGGTGGAGACCCGCACGGTCGACAATTTCATCGTCCGGTTGCGCAAGCATTTCGAGGAGGAACCGGAACAGCCGCGCCATTTCATCAGCCTGCGCGGCCGGGGCTACATGTACGTTCCCTGACTGCGGCCGCGGCGCGCCGCGGCCTTTGGCGGGGGATCCGCGTGGTAGAGGACGTAGGTGTCGAGCGCCAGGCCGAGGACGTACCCCGCCCGGCGCAGTCTCCGGCAATATTCTGCACCGCTTCCGCCCGGGCCTTCGTCCAGGGGGCCGACGGCGTCGAGGGTGCGCCGCTTGAGGAGGACGCAGAAGAAATCGAGGGGGTCCTCGACCAGGATCCCCGCGCGATGGAAATGGTACTTCAGGATGTGGTTGCGCTCGTGAAGGTCCTCGGTCCGGAAGACCGGGATCTGCGGGGCCAGCCGCTCGCGCACCCGGTCGATCCCCTGCCGGTCGGAGGCTCCCGGGCCCAGGGGGCCGACGGCCCCGATGCGCGGGTGGGTGTCGAGGAAGGCCTGCAGGTTGTCGAGCCACCCCGCCGAGACCTCCACCCCGCTTTGCATCAGCACGACGTTGGGGTTGCGCCCGGCGGCGATCCCCTGGTTGGCTCCCGCGCACCAGCCGCGGTCGCGGCGGTTGCGGATGACGGTGATGTTCCGGGTATAAATCCTGTCGAGGTCGGCGGTCTCGTCCCTGGAGGCGTTGTCGACGACGTAGAGATGGAACGGCAGGTCGGTGTGGAGGTAGATCCCTTCGAGCAGGCCTCGTGTCGAGGGGTACTGGTTGCATACCGGTATGATGATGTCTGTCCCGTTTTCTTCCCTGTCCATGTCCCGGCCCCGCCGCTCTTTTTGGTTCGTTCTTCGGAATACATATCGGCCGGGGGGGCGAAACCTGAACGCTTTTGCGTTTCTTTGTAACGCCCGCCCCGATGCGCGGACGGGTGTCCGAGGAAGGCCTGCCGGTTGTCGAACCGCCCCGCCGGGACCTCCGCCACGCTCCGCATCGGCGCGACGTTGGGATTGCGCCCGGAGGCGATCCCCCGGATGAAATGGGGATGGGGTATAGTATCGGTGGGAGGGGGTGGGTGGCTCTATTGTTCCCGGGCCCCATGTACAATAGAATCTGGCGATGGGACAGACAGTTACGGTCATAGGCGGGGGACTGGCGGGAACCGAGGCGGCGTGGCAGCTGGCCCGGCGGGGGGTAAGGGTGCGCCTGGTGGAGATGCGGCCGGAGGTCATGACCCCGGCCCACACGACCGGCCTCCTGGGGGAACTCGTCTGCAGCAACTCGCTCAAATCGGACCTGCCCGGCTCCGCCCCCCACCTGCTCAAGGAGGAGCTGCGGCGCCTGGACAGCCTGCTCATGCGGGTGGCGTACCAGGTCCGGGTCCCCGCCGGGCACGCGCTGGCCGTCGACCGGGAGGCGTTCAGCCGCCGGCTGACGGAGGAAATCGCGGCGGTGCCCGGGATCGAGGTTGTCCGGGAGGAGGTTCGGGAACTCCCCGCGGACGGCATCGTCGTGGTGGCCAGCGGCCCCCTGACTTCCGATCCCCTGGCACAAGCGATCGCGCGCTTCGCCGGGAGCGGGAACCTCTATTTTTACGACGCCATCTCCCCCATCGTGGACGCCGCGACCCTGGACCGCGCGCGCCTGCCGGCCGCCTCCCGCTACGGCAAGGGGGGGGAGGACTATCTCAACGCCTTCCTGTCCAGGGAGGAGTACCTTGCTTTCTACGAAGCCCTGGTCGGGGCGGAATCGGCCCCCCTGCACTCCTTCGAGGAACCGCGCTTTTTCGAGGGGTGCCTCCCCATCGAGGAACTGGCCCGGCGCGGGGTGGATACGCTCCGCTTCGGACCCATGAAGCCGGTGGGGCTCGTGGACCCGCGCACGGGGCGCAAACCCTGGGCCGCCGTACAGCTGCGACAGGAAAACCTCATGGCCGACAGCTACAACCTGGTGGGATTTCAGAACCACCTGAAATTTCCGGAGCAGCAGCGGGTCTTCCGGATGATCCCCGGGCTCGAACGGGCCGAATTCCTCCGCTTCGGCCAGGTCCACCGCAACTCCTACCTCCACGCCCCGCGGCTGCTCCACCCGACGCTGCAGAGCAAAAAGCGGCCGGAGCTCCTTTTTGCCGGGCAGCTCTCCGGCGTGGAGGGGTATATTGAATCGATCGCCACGGGGCTTCTGGCGGGGATCAACGCGGCCCGGCTGGCCGGAGGGAAGGGGTGCGTCACCCCCCCGCCGGGGACCGCCTGCGGCAGCCTGGTCCGCTACCTAGCCTTCGGGGAGGGGGAGCGCTTCCAACCGGTCAACATCACCTTCGGCCTGCTCCGCGATTCCGGGGCGGCCCCCGGCATTCGCGACCGGAAGGAGCGCCGCCTGCGACAGGTCGAGCGGGCCCTGGCCGAAATGGACCGGTGGATCGGGGCCCTGTCCGACGGGGCCGACGCGCAATGAACGAGGATCGCATGGCCGACACCCTGGCCGCCTGGATCGAACGATACCTGGAATACCTCCGCGTCCAGAAGAACGCCTCCCCCCACACCCTGCGCAACTACGGCTCGGACCTCATGCAGTTCCACTCCTGGCTGGCGACGTCCCCCGCGGGGGAATCCCGCCCGGTCCCAGAGCCGGAGGAGATCGACAACCTCACCGTGCGCGAATTCCTGGGCTTCCTATACGAAAGGCGGAACCGGAAGTCCTCGGTGGCGCGCAAGCTGGCGACCCTGCGCTCCTTCCTGAAATTCCTGACTGCGCGGGGGGTGGTGCGGGCGAACGCCGCCCGGGCCGTCTCCTCCCCGAAACAGGAGATCCGGCTTCCGGGCTACCTCGACGTCGACGCGGCCCGGGCCCTGGTGGAGGCGCCCGACACTGCGACCGACGCGGGGCGGCGGGACCGGGCGATGCTCGAGCTCCTCTACGGCTCCGGGCTGCGCGCCGGCGAACTGGTAGGACTGGACCTGGGCGACCTCAGCCTCGATGAAGGACTGGTCCGCGTCCTGGGGAAGGGGGACAAGGAGCGCATCGTCCCGTTTGGAACGAACGCGGCCGCCGCCCTGCGCTCCTACCTCGACGTGCGCCCGCGCTTAGTGCGAGCGCACAGTGCGCCGCCGCGCGGCCGGGAGGCGTTGTTCCTCAACCTGCGCGGCGGCCGGCTGACCAGTCGGAGCGTCGGGAACATCGTGGACCGGTACGTCGCCCGCCTGGCCGAGCGGGTCAATGTACACCCCCACACCCTGCGCCACAGCTTCGCCTCGCACATGCTCAACGCGGGCGCAGACCTGCGCGCGATTCAGGAGATGCTGGGGCACAGCAGCCTCTCGACCACCCAGAAATACACCCACGTCTCGGTCGAGCAGCTCGTCCGGGTCTACCGGAAGTGCCACCCGCGGGCCGGGGAGAAGGGGCGCGGCCCCTCCAAAGGATGAGAAAGGGAACTCCATGAGCCGCAAGAGATTTTTCCTGGTCGACGGCATGTCTCACATCTACCGCGCCTATTACGCCATCCGGGGGCTCGGCAACTCCCGGGGGATGCCGACCAACGCGGTTTACGGTTTCACCTCGATGTTGCGCAAGCTGGTCGAGGAACAGAAGCCAGATTACCTCGGCGTGGCCTTCGACCTGGAGGGGCCGACGGTGCGGCACGAGCGCTACGGGGAGTACAAGGCCACGCGCAAGCCGATGCCGGAGGACCTGGTCCAGCAGATCCCCTATATCCGCAGGGTGTGCGAGGCGTTCCACGTCCCCGTGATCGGGTGCCCGGGCTACGAGGCCGATGACGTGATCGGCACCTTGACGCGGCAGGCGGCGGCGCGCGACCTCGAGTCGGTGATCGTGACGAGCGACAAGGACATGCTGCAACTGGTCTCGGACCGGGTGGTCGTCTTTGACGCGATGAAGGACCGTTTCCTCGGCGCGCCCGAGGTGGAGGAAAAGCTGGGGGTCCGCCCGGACCAGGTGCCGGACCTGCTGGGGCTGTGGGGCGACGCCTCGGACAATGTCCCCGGCGCCCCCGGGATCGGGGAGAAGGGGGCGCGCGAGCTGATCCGGGATTTCGGCAGCATCGAGAACCTGCTGAAGAACCGGGACCAGGTCAGGAAGAAGTCGCACCAGGCGAGCCTCAGGGACTACGAGGAGCAGATCCTCATGAGCCGCGAACTGGCCACCATCCGCCTCGATCTCCCCATCGAGCTTGACCTGGAGGCGCTGGCGCTGCGCCCCCCGGACCGCAAGGCCGCCTTCGAGCTCTTTTCCGAGTTGGAGTTCAAGGCGCTCATGGAGGAGTTCCTCGACGAAGAGGTCCGCAAGCCCCTCACGGGAGGGTACCTGTCCCCCTCCGACACCAGTTCCTGCGCGGAATCGATGCGGCGGCACGGGATCCTGTTCGTCGAACTCGGCGTCGGCGGGGGGACGGAGGCGACAGCCTCCGCCGTAGCCCTCCAGGGGGGAGCGGACGACGCCGTGATCCTCGACCTCGCCAACCCGGACCAGGCCGCCCTTTGGCGCGAACTGGCCGAAGATCCGGCGCGCCGGCTGGTTTGCTGGGACTCCAAGCTCTTCCTGGTGCTGCAGGAAAGGGCGGGGGTGCGCCCGGGGCAGCGCCCCATAGATGTCATGCTGATGGCGTTTTTGACCGCGCCCAACGCAGGGGACTACTCCCTGAAACGGTGGGCGCTGGACCGGCTGCACCTGGCGCTCGAGGAAGAAAAAGGACCGAGGCAGGGATCGCTGCTGCCGGAGGAACCGGGCGTGCGTGCTGAAATCCTCTGCCGGCGGCTCGACGCCGTGCGCCGCCTGCATGAAGCCCTCGATCCCGAGCTCGACCGCCTGGGATTGCGCAGGCTGTACGAGGAGATCGACCTGCCGCTCGTACCGGTGCTGGCCGAAATGGAGCGCACGGGGATCAGGGTGGACCGGGACCGGCTCAAAAAGATGTCGGCCGAAATGGAGCAGCGGCTGGCCGGACTGACGGCCGGGATTTACGAGGCGGCGGGCGTGGAATTCAACATCAATTCCCCCAAGCAGCTGGGGGAGGTGCTGTTCGAGAAGCTCAACCTGCCGAGCCTGAAGAAGACGCGCAAGACCGGCGGCTACAGCACCGACCAGGGGGTGCTGGAGGACCTGGCGGAAACCTACGAAATCCCCCGCCTGATCCTCGAATACCGCCAGGTGGCCAAGCTCAAGTCCACCTATGTCGATGCGATCCCGGTCCTGATCAATCCCCGGACGGGGCGCGTCCACACCTCCTTCAACCAGACCGGGACCGCCACGGGGCGGCTGTCGAGTTCCGATCCGAACTTGCAAAATATTCCTATTCGGACGGAGATGGGACGCCTGATCCGGGGCGCCTTCGTTCCGGAACCGGGAAACCTGCTGATTTCGGCCGATTATTCGCAGGTGGAGCTGCGGGTGCTGGCGCATCTTTCCGGCGACGAAGTCCTGGTCTCCGCCTTCCGGGCGGGGGAGGATATCCATGACCGGACGGCGCGCGAGGTCTTCAGCGCGGAGCAGCTCGAGAACCGCGCGGAGTGCCGCCGGCGCGCCAAGGCGATCAATTTCGGCATCGTCTACGGCCAGTCCGCCTTCGGTCTCGCCAAGGGGCTCGGGATATCCCGGGAGGAGGCGCAAGCGTTTATCGATGCCTACTTCCGCCGCTACAGCGGGGTGCGCGCATGGCTCGACCGGACCGTGGAGGAGGCCCGGGAGCAGGGGATGGTCCGGACGATCTACGGCCGTATCCGCCCGGTGCCCGAAATGAAGAGCAAGGACTTCAACGTGCGCAGCTTCGGGGAGCGGATCGCCGTCAACAGCCCCATCCAGGGGACGGCGGCCGACATCGTCAAGATCGCCATGGTCCGCGTCCACCGCTCGTTGGCCGCCTGCGGCGCGCGGACGCGCATCCTCCTGCAGGTGCACGACGAACTGGTGCTCGAAGCGCCCCGGGGCGAGGCGGAGGAGGCGGGCCGGCTGGTGCGGGAGGAGATGGAAGGGGCGGCCGAACTTGTCGTCCCCCTCAAGGTCGACCTCCGCATGGCCGACAACTGGATGGACACGAAGTGATTTATTTGGAACCCGGGACGCGGATCAGCGTTTAATTACTTATGGATATTGGGGATCTCCATAGAAGTCCGGGTTTAGTACGATAGAGGTTAACGATTGACATCTCAATCCCGGGAAGAAGCCATCAAGATCAATAATTGGGAGTTGGCGAGCCAGGGGGGACCGGTCACCGACAATAGTCTGGTCAAGGACTTCATTGCCGGCAGCGACGCCGCCTTTACCCAGCTGGTGGGCCGCTACAAAGACGCGATCACCAATTATATCAACACGATGGTCGGCGATTACGACATCGCCGTGGACCTGTCCCAGGAGACGTTCCTGCGCGTGTACCAGAACATCCACCGCTACAGCAACCTCTACCAGTTCTCCACCTGGATCTACCGGATCGCCACCAACCTCGCCATCGACGAGTTGCGCTACCGCAAGCGGCGCGGGCAGGTGTTCTACCGCAACGTCTGGAGGGGGAGACGGGGGGATGATCCGGACGGTGTGGAGTTCGAACTGCTCGATACCCGGCGCAGCCCCAGGGACGAAGTCCTGCGCAAGGAGAGCGGGCGGATCCTCGAGGAAGCCATCCGCTCCCTGCCGGAGAAATACCGGACCGCCTTCGTCATGAAGGAGATCCAGGAACTGCCGTACGAGGAGATCGCGAAGATTCTGAAATGTTCGCCCGGGACCATCAAGTCGAGGCTCCACCGGGCGCGGGAACTGCTGCAGCGCAAGCTGGAGCATTACGTGTAGCGGGTGGTCATGAACTGTCGTATGTTTCACCGGAACCTGGAAGATTATCTCGAAGGGGGGCTCGATTTTTCCGGCCGCTTCGGCATGGAACGGCACGCCGGGGAGTGCATCCGGTGCGGGAAGGAGCTGGCCGACGCCCGGAACCTCAGCCGCCTGGCGGCCGGGCTCGTCCGGGTAAGGGCGCCCGAAGGCTTCGAGGAGGCCTTGTGCGGCAGGATCGCCGCGCGGAAATCGCGCGGGTTCCTCCCCCGCTTGCGCCGCTTTGGGACCTACGGTTTCGCCCTCCCTTCCCCGGGCGCCCTGGCTCTTGCGGCTTGCTGCGCCGTGGTCCTGGGGTTCGGAGCCTTTTACGCGCTCGGCCCGGATGCCCTCGAACCCGGGTCCGCCCGGAGGATGGAAACGGCCGGGCGGGAAGTTCAAAGGGCGGAGCCGATTCGGGCGGAACAAGCCCAGGCGGAACCGGCGCCGTCCCTGCCGGCCCGGACCGAAGCCGTCGAAGTCGCCGTGGTTCCAGCCGTGGAAAGGGAGTCCCCGGAGGCGCTCCCGGAGCCGGCGGCCGTCGCGGAACCGGTCGCCGAGGCCCCCGTAAGCGTCGCCGCCTCGAACTCCACCCCCTCCCCCCGAACGCCTGAAGCGCGTTTTCAGTGGAACCGGCAGGATTACGGGATGGAAGTCGTGGATTACCTGCTGGTAGGGCCGGAAAGCTACGCCCTGCCCGACCGGCTGCCCAAAAAGCTGTACGTGAAATATGGGCAGCCTTCCGAGGAATACTTCATCCGCAACGTGAGCCACTGAGAGCCATGACCCGAGCCTCCCATTCCAGGATCAGCCGGTACACCGGGGCGCTGCTCCTCGGGATACTTTTTCCCTGGATCCTGTTCTTAGGCGAGGGTTTCGGGCAGGAACGCCGTCCCGGCGAGGTTGCCGGGGCCGGCGGCCTGGTACGCGTGAACATCATCAGCGAGATGCCGAGCGCCAAGGGGATGTTCCTGCTCAACGGGCAGATCCTCGAGGATTACAGCCCCATCATTGTGCGCGATTTTCCCTCCGTGGGGGTGGTGATCGACCGGCAGGGGCACATCCTGTCCTTCCTGGGCTACCGCTGGGTCGACATCCAGGCCCACGACGCCAGGATCGAAATCACCACCGGCGACGGCAGGAAGTGGCAGGGTAAACTGATCGGTGTCGACCAGAGCAACGGCGCGGCCGTCATCCGTCTCCTCAAGGGAACGCTGCGGGAGACCCCCGTGTGCCGGGACTGCCAGTTGCAGGACGGGGCCGTCATCGTGGCCCCGGCGTCCGGGGGCGCAGGGGGATCGGGTTTCCGGGAAGCCCGGGTCGTCTCGGTCGGGACCGGCTCCGACCTGCCAGCCGCGGAGCGCTGGACCTTCCGGATGAACCTCCCCGTCCCCGAGATCAGCCAGCCGATCCTGACCCGGGATCACCGCGTGCTGGGTTTCGTGGCCGACCGGGATCCCCTGGGCATGGAGATGATCGTATATCCGATCTCCACGCTCCTGGCTTCCGCGGAAAAGATCATCGCCTCCGGCGAAGATATCCATGCCGGCTGGATGGGGCTCTACCTCGAGGATACCCCCCGGGGAGTGCTGGTAGAGCAGTTGGATCCCGAAAGCCCGGCGCTGGCGGCGGGAGTGCGCCCGCGCGATATCCTCGTCCGCTACAACGACATCGAGGTCCGGGATGTCCGGCAGTTCATCCATCTGGTCCAGGATTCGGCCGTCGGTTCACGGGCCAGCCTCGGGGTCGTGCGCGAGGGGAAACCGGTCAAGGTCGTCGCCAGGGTGGGGGTGCGCAAGCCGGGGCGGCTCCAGCGCCCGGTATCCCTGAACCTCCCCAAGCCCGCCATCGGCCTGGATGCCGTCGTGATGACGCCCGACCTGGCCGACGCCCTCGGGATGCCCGGGCAGACGGGGCTCCTGGTCGTCGACGTGGTGAAGGAGACCCCGGCCGAACGGGCGGGGGTCCTGGCCGGCGACGTGGTCGTCGCCATGGACGGGCAGCCGATTTTCGATGCCGCGAGTTTCGCCTCCTACTGGCAGACCCACGGGTTGGGGGAGCGGCTGGTGCTGAGTGTGCTCCGCAAGGGGGCCGGACGCACCATCGAGATCCAGGTCCGCCCCGAGCCCCGGTAGCCCCCCGCACAATCTCCTGTTACCATTTCGGGTCGATTCCGCTACATTTCCCTCAAGGGAGGTACGGCTATGAAGTGGAATTTCCGATGCGCGGCATTCAAGATCCTTTCCGTGGCATCGCTCACCCTGGTTTTTTCGGTCGCCGCCTTCGGCCAGAGGACCGCACTCAAGCCGGGGTGGAACCTCTTCTCGCCCGCGCAGGACGTCGAACTCGGGCGAAAGGTTTCCCAGGACGCCGAGCGGCAATTGCCGATGTTGAACCAGCGCCGGGTGGACGATTACCTTGACCGGCTGGGGAAGCGCCTGGCCGCTTACGCGCCGGGGGAGAAGTACCCGTACCAGTTCAAATGCGTCAACGACGCGAGCATCAACGCCTTCGCCCTCCCCGGGGGATTCATCTACATCCACCGCGGGCTCATCGAGGCCGCCGACAACGAGGCGGAACTGGCCGGGGTGATCGGGCACGAGATCGGCCATGTCGCCCTGCGCCATGGGACGAACCAGGCCAGCAAGCAGCAGCTCTACCAGGCCCCGCTCGCCGTCTTCGGCGGGATCATGGGGAACGACTCCATGGCGGGGGCGCTGGCGCAGATCGGCGGCGCCTTCGCGGTCAATTCGATCCTGCTCAAGTACTCGCGCGACGACGAGCGGGAGGCGGACCTCATCGGAGCCCAGATCCTCCACGACGCCGGGTACGATCCGCGTGCCATGGCTGCCTTTTTCGAGAAGCTGGGAACGGGGAACCGGGGGACCGATTTTTTCAGCAGCCACCCCAATCCCGACAACCGGATCCGGGGGATCGAACAGGAAATTTCGCGCCTGGGCCGGGTGTCCGCGCGCACGGCGGGCGATTCCAGGGAGTTCCAGGCCATCAAGCGCTACCTGCGTTCACTTCCCGCCGCCCCCAAGGCCGCAGCGGCGCGGCAATCCGGGCAGCCTGCGCCTTCGGGGACGGGGGGGACGGCGTCGCGGCCCGAGCGCCCCTCCAGCCGGCTGAGGAGCTACGATAGCGGCTACGTCCGGTTGCAGCATCCCGAAAACTGGCGCGTCTACGGGGAGGAGCGTGATTTCGCCCTGGCCCCCGACGGCGGCATCGTGACCATCGGGAACGAGAGCGCGCTCGCCTGCGGGGGGATGATGGCGGTGTATGAGCCGGTTTCGCGGCGCGGCGCCCGGGTGAGTTTGCGGAACGCTACCGATCAGCTCGTGGAGGGGTTGCGGCGCTCCAACCCCGGGATGCGCCTCGTGCGCGACCGGGGGCGGATCCGCGTCGACGGCCAGGCGGCCCTTTCGATGGAATTCGTCAATGACTCCCCGTCCGGGGGGCGGGAGACCGACTGGCTGGTTACGGTGCTGCGCCCCGAGGGGCTGGTCTATTTCATCTTCGTCGCCCCGGAGGAGGAGTACGCCTCCTACCGGAACATGTTCCAGCGGATCGTCCAATCGATCCGGTTTTGACCTTGCGCGGGGGCCGGCCGCCGGGCCGGCCCCCGATTCCGGTCAGAGCGCCCGGTCCACGGTCAGGCCGGCGATCAGTTCCCCGAGCTTCCGTTCGGCCGCCGCGCGTTCCGCTTCCAGCTTCTCCCTCTCCCCCTTCATGGCCGTGATCCGGTTTTCCTGGCTGTCAAGCTGGCGGATGTAGCGCAGGCGCAGGGCGGCTTCGTCGGGGCCCTGGCCGAGCCGCTCGAGGTTTTGCCGCACCCGCTCCTGGTCCCTGAAGATGTCGTTCTGCTCCTTTTCCAGCGCGGCGATCCTCTGCCCCAGGTCGACGATTTCCGCCTGGCGGGCTGTGATCGCCCCGAGCTGCCGCTCGGTCTCGGGGTCGATGAAGCGGTCGCGGACCCAGACCTCGACCTGGTCGGGGGTGACGGAGGAAAGGGTGAAGCGCATCTCATGCGGCGACTCCTCCTCCACCACGAAGGTGACTGTGGCCTTTGCCCCCGCCGCCACCTTGAAGCGGTAGAAGTTCGCGCTCGTTTCGTCCGGCTTGGCTCCGACCAGGGTCCAGCCCGCCCGCACCGGGTGCTCCAGGACCACCGAGCGGGCCGTGTCGCTGTTGTTCCGGATCCGGTAGGTCTTTTTTTCAGCCAATTTGGAGATGAGGCGCATCGTCCCCTGCCGGATCACCACCCGTTCCACGCGCCGGCGTTCACTCGCCTGGGCGGTCGACACGACGGTACCCAGGTCCACGGCGTAATCGAGCAGCCGGTTTTCCCCCGGCTGGATCGTTTCGAACAGCCCCTCGCCGGCGAAGGCGTTGCCGTCGATCAGGGTCACGGGGCCCCCGTCGAGCGTCAGGCCGCTCGAATTGCGGAGCCAGAACGCCAGGCGCGGGTGGGACTGGCCGCCGTCCTCCCGGAACACCGACACCTTTTCCCCCTCCACGTCGGATTGGAGAATGGGGAGGAGGGCCGATTCGTTGCGCCGGATGGTCACCGGCCGGCGCAGCCGGTATTCGAACTGATCCCCTACCGCCCCCGCCTGGGCAGCGGGCGCCGCCTGGCGCCGCATCGCTTCGGAGACCCGCGCCGGAGCCGGCGCCGCGCCCGCGGCCAGCACTCCGCCGGCGACTCCCCCGGGGGTGCTCCGGGCCGTCGATTTCAACGCGCGCTCTTCGGCGTAGGCCGCGTCAGCAGCCTCCTCGTCCTCCAAGTCCAGCAAGTTCAGCAAGTCCAGGGTGGCTTCATAGGTCTGCGGCCGGACCTGGACCCCCTGGGCTATGGGGATCACCGGTCTCCGCCCGTAGATCGGCTGCGCCAGGTCCTGGATGAAGCTGACGGGGGCCCCGGCGACCAGGGCGAGGGAGACGTCTGTCCAGTCCATCGGGGTGGTGTTGTCCACGATGGCCCACCCCTGCAGCAGCGGTTTCTTCCCCGGATCGATAACGATGCGGTAAGTGGTCTTCCAGATGGGGGCTTCGGAGGTGTAGCCGATGTAGAGCTCGCGCTCCCCGCTCCCGGCGGTCCGGATGCGCAGCGTGCGGATGTCGCGCCGGTGGCCGCTTGCGAGAACCTCCAGGTGCCGCCCGAGATCGCCCGCCAGCGCATCGTCGCTGATCCCGAGCGCGCCCGCCGATTCCATTTCAACCAGCCGGACCTGGCCCTCGGCCGTAAGGAGGCTGAGGAGGATTTCCTGGACCGTCTCCCCGTTCCCCACCGTGCGGGTCCTCGTCTGCGCTCCCATCAATTTGCCGGCCACGGGACCGGAGGGGGTGCGGACCTCGACCGCGGCGCCGCGCAGCTGGTTGAGGAAGGGGACGAGGCCGGGGTTGGAGGCGAGGTCGATCGGCATCTCCGCGAGCCGTCTTTCGAGCGGGGCGACCGAATCGTAGTTGACGCCCGAGACCTGGCCCCCACCCAGGTCGAGGACCGTGAGCGACTTGAGCACGTCGTTCAGCTGGGAGCCGGGCAGGGTGATTTCCACCGTCTGGTCCCCCCGCACCGCTCCCCGGTGCTCGAAAAAGCCCATCCCGTTCTTGTAGAGCTCGACGTTGCGGACCGGCAGCGGCACGGGTTCCTCCCCGAGCAGGGAAGGGAGGGAGAGGGCGACGAATACGGCTAAGAACAAGGCACATTTTCTGGTCATGGTTTTGTTCTCCTGGAGCACAATATAGCACTCCGCGTCCCGATCCGATATCTTTGCGTCATGGCTATCTCCGCCGCGGATTCCCCTGGCTTCGAGCCCTTCTCGGCCCCTCACCTGGCGGCGCTGGCCGTCGTCGCGCTCGCGGCGGTGCTGGCGTTCCGGCTCGGGCGCACCCTCGGCCCATCGGGACGGAAGAACGGGGGACGGCTGCTCGCCCTGCTGATTCTGGGATACGGGGGGCCGTCTACAGCCGCCAGGCCCTGGCCTGGGGCCTGGACTGGGCATGGTCCCTCCCTCTCGACCTGTGCAGTCTCACCCTCATCGCCTGCGTCGCGGCGCTGTGGCGCCCGCGCCCGTTATGGGTGGAATGGGCTTACTACCTGGGGCTCGGAGGGGGGATACAGGCGCTCGCGACCCCCGATCTCGCGGGAGGGGGCTGGGACTTCGTCCTCTTCTTCTGGGGACACGGGATGGTGCCGGCGGCCGTCCTCTTCCTGGTCTCCGGTCCCGCGTTCGCCATGCGCCCCGGCGCGGTCGGGCGCATGATGCTGGGGATCAATATCTATGCGCTGGTCGTCGGGGCCCTCAACGCGGCGGCGGGGTGGAACTACGGCTACCTCTGCAGCAAACCGGCGGCGCCGTCGCTCCTGGACCACCTGGGGGCCTGGCCCTGGTACCTGCTGGCCCTGGAGGGGATCGCGTTCGCCACCTTCCTGGTCCTGGACCTCCCCTGGCGCCTGCGGCGCGGAAGGAAGCCTTGAGCCCGCCCGGTTCCGGTCGTACAATGATCCATTTGAGCGATGCATGCTAGAAAAGATAGTCATTCGCGGAGCGCGCCAGCATAACCTCCGTAACATCAGCCTCGAAATCCCGAGGCACAAGTTGACGGTCGTCACCGGCCTGTCCGGGTCGGGCAAATCCAGCCTGGCTTTCGACACCATCTACGCGGAGGGGCAGCGGCGCTACATCGAATCGCTTTCGACCTACGCGCGGCAATTCCTGGAGCGGATGGAAAAGCCGGAGCTGGACAGCGCCGAGGGGCTCTCCCCCGCGATCAGCATCGAGCAGAAGACCACCAGCCGCAGCCCCCGATCCACCGTAGGAACCATCACCGAGATCTACGACTACGCCCGCCTGCTGTTCGCCTCCATCGGCCGCCCCCACTGCCCCCGGTGCGGCAAGCCGATCGCGGCGCAGACGGCGGACCGGATCGTGCAGCAGGTCCTGGAATACCCGGAGGGGACGCGGGTGGTGGTGATGGCCCCGGTGGTGCGCGACCGGAAGGGGGAATTCCGGCAGCTGTTTGAAACCTTCTTCAAGAAGGGGTACCTGCGGGTGCGCGTGGACGGCAGGATGCACGAACTCGAAGAGCCGATCCCCCTGGCCAAGACCCGCAACCACACGATCGAGGTGGTGGTCGACCGGGTCGTCGTCAAGCCCGGGATCGACGGCAGGCTGGAGTCTTCGGTTCGGAAGGCGCTCGAACTTGCCGAGGGGCTGGTGACCGTCGAGGCGCTCGGAATCGAGGAGCGCCTCTTTTCCGAGCGCCAGGCGTGCCTGGAATGCGGCGTCAGCGTGGCGACCCTGGAGCCCCGCTCCTTCTCCTTCAATTCGCGCCACGGCGCCTGCCCCGACTGCGACGGCATGGGGAAGCTGCCGGTCTTCAACCCGGAGAGCCTCGTTCCCGACCCGGGCCTCGGCATCGCCGAAATGCAGTTTCCGATCGATAACGCCCGGATCGCCGACCACCTGAAGACCACCCTGCTCGCACTGGCGCGCCGGCGCGGGATCGACCCGTCGACCCCGTTCGGGAAGCTGCCGAAAGCGGTGCGCACCGCCTATTTCTCCGGTGGGGAGGGGCAGCGGGGAGTCGGTCCCTGGCTCCGGGGTCTGCTCGGGGAGACCAGGGACCCCGGCACCCGGGAGGAACTCGACCGCCTGTTCCGGGCCGAGGACTGCCCCGCCTGCGGGGGGGCGCGGTTGCGGCCCGAGAGTCGCGCCGTCAGGATCAACGGCCTCGCCATCTCCGACTACGCCCGGATGTCGCTGGCGGCCGCCAGGGACGCCTTCGCCGCCGTCACCCTCTCGCCGCGGGAGGAGCGGATCGCCGGGCAGGTCCTCGGGGAGATCCGCGACCGGCTGGAATTCCTGATCAATGTCGGGGTAGGGTATCTTTCGCTCGACCGCCCTGCGGCCTCGCTCTCCGGGGGGGAGGGGCAGCGCATCCGGCTGGCGACCCAGATCGGGTCGAAGCTCCGGGGGGTGCTCTACGTGCTGGACGAACCCTCCATCGGGCTGCACCCGCGCGACAACCGGCGCCTGCTCGACACCCTGGCCGACCTGCGGGACATGGGGAACACGATCCTGGTCGTGGAGCACGACGAGGAGACCATGCGCGCCGCGGACCATATCATCGACCTGGGGCCGGGGGGCGGGCGCCTGGGCGGGCGCCTGGTGGCGGAAGGGAGCGTTGGGGACCTGACCCGGTGCCCCGAATCGATCACGGGCGCCTACCTTTCGGGAGCGCGCAGCATCCCGGTCCCGGCGGTCCGGCGGCGGGGGAACGGCAAACGCCTGGTGGTCATGGGGGCCCGGCACAACAACCTCCGCGACCTGACCGTCGAATTCCCGCTCGGCATCTTCATCTGCGTTACGGGGGTGTCGGGCTCGGGGAAGAGTTCGCTGGTGGGGGACGTGCTCTACAACGCCCTGGCGCGCCGGCTGCACCGCGCGCTCTGCACCCCCGGGGCCCACGACGGGATCGCGGGGGTCGAGCACCTCGACAAGGTGATCGAAATCGATCAATCCCCCATCGGAAGGACCCCCCGGTCGAATCCCGCGACCTATACCGGGCTGTTCACCCCGCTGAGGGAGCTGTACTCCCTCCTCCCCGAATCCCGCCTCCGGGGATACGGCCCGGGGCGCTTCAGTTTCAACGTCAAGGGGGGGCGCTGCGAGGATTGCCAGGGGGACGGTCTGCGGCGCATCGAGATGAACTTCCTCCCGGACGTGCACGTGCTGTGCGAAACCTGCCGGGGGAAAAGGTACAACCGGGAAACGCTGGCGGTGAAGTACAAGGGGTATTCGATCGCCGACCTGCTGGGGATGAACATAGGCGAGGCGCTGCCGGTCCTGGAAAACATCCCGGCGATTGCGCAGAAATTGAAGGCGCTCAACGACGTGGGGCTCGGCTACGTGCAGCTCGGGCAGTCCTCCACCACCCTTTCGGGGGGGGAGGCCCAGCGGGTCAAGCTGGCGCGCGAACTCGGCCGGCGGGCGACCGGGCGGACGCTCTACATCCTGGACGAGCCGACGACGGGGCTCCATTTCCACGACGTCCACAAGCTGCTCGAGATCCTGAACAACCTGGTCGACATGGGCAACAGCGTGATCATCATCGAGCACAACCTGGAGGTCATGAAGACAGCCGATCTCATCATCGACCTCGGCCCCGAAGGGGGGGAAGGGGGTGGATGGGTGGTGGCCGCCGGGACCCCGGAGGAGGTGGCCGGGGTCGAGGCTTCGGCAACGGGGCGCGCGCTGCGGCCGGTGTTGGGCATCGGGCGGAAGGCTCCCGCCCGGCGGAGGCCCGTCAAGAAGGGGGGCGGAGGAGGGGGAAAGGGATGAAGGTCAACGAACTCTTTTACAGCATCCAGGGGGAGTCGAGCCACGCGGGCCGCCCCTGCGCCTTCGTTCGGCTGACGGGGTGCAACCTGCGCTGCTCCTACTGCGACACCGAATACGCCTTCGAGGCGGGAATGGAGATGACGGTCCCGGAGATCGTCGACGCGGTCGGCGAATATCCCACGCGCCTGGTGCTGGTGACCGGGGGGGAGCCGATGCTCCAGCCCGGGATCCACGAGCTGCTGGGGGCGCTGCTCCAATCGGGCCGCACGGTGCTGCTCGAGACCGGGGGGCAGGTCCTCCTGGCCGATGTGGACGCCCGCGTCCACAAGATCGTGGACTTCAAATGCCCCTCGAGCGGCATGATGGAGCACAACGACTACGACAACGTCCGCTGCCTGACGATGCGGGACGAGGTGAAGTTCGTCGTCGGGGACCGTTCCGATTTCGATTGGGCGTGCGCGCTGATCCGGGAGCACGACCTCGCCGCCCGGGTTGCCGCGGTGCTCGTTTCACCCGTATCCGGCCGGCTCCCGTTCGATCTCCTGGCCGGTTGGGTGCTCGAGTGCGGACTCGAGGTCCGGCTGGGGCTGCAGTTGCACAAGATCATCTGGCCCGGCATCCCGCGCGGCGTCTGAGCCCTTGTGAGCGAGCATGAGTTCCTGGGAAGCCCTATCTGAAATCAGGCGGCGGGTCGCAAAGGAGGAGGGGGTGCTCCGCAGCCCGGGCGCGTTGCGGGTGGCGCTGTGCCATCCCACCGCCTACGGCGTGGCCATGAGTTCCCTGGGGTTTCAGACCATCTACCGGGAGATCCATCGCCACCCCGGCGCCGCGGCCGAGCGGGCGTTTCTTCCCGACCGGCCGGGGGAATACCGGAAACGCCGCCTGCCCGTTTTCACCTACGAAGGGGAGCGGCCCCTTTCCGAATTCGCCGTGGTCGCCTTTTCCATCGCCTGGGAACTCGAGATCACCGGCCTGTTCGAGGTGCTGGACCTGTGCGGCCTCCCGCTGTTGCGCGAGGAGCGGAGTGCACGCCACCCGCTCATCGTCGCCGGGGGTCCGCTCACGGTCTCCAATCCCGCGATCCTGGCCCCCTTCGCCGACCTGATCGTGCTGGGGGAGGGGGAGGAACTGATCCACGACCTGCTCGACGCGGCCGCCGCCATGAACCGGGAAGAGATGCTCGCCTGCCTCGCGGGGCGGCCGGGCTTCCACGTGCCGGGTCGATCGGAAGGCTACGACGGGGTGGTTCGGGCGGGGGACGCCTGCCTCCCCGCCCGTTCCCAGATCCTCACCCCGAACGCCGTCCTCCGGTCGATGTTCCTGGTCGAGCCGGAGCGCGGCTGTTCCCGCGCCTGCCGCTACTGCGTGATGCGTAGCGGTGCGGGGGGAGGGATGCGGGTGGTCCCGGCCGACCGGGTGTGGGCGGAGATCCCGGCCTCCGCCCGCCGGGTCGGGCTGGTGGGGGCCGCAGTCACCGACCACCCCGAAATCAAGCCCCTGGTACGCAAGATCGTCGACAGCGGCCGGGAGGTCGGCGTTTCCAGCCTGCGGGCCGACCGTCTCGACCCGGAGCTGGTCGGGCTGCTGGCCCGCGGGGGGTACCGGACTCTGACGACGGCGGCCGACGGGGCTTCGCAGCGGATGCGGGACCTGGTCGGACGCAACATCGACGAAGGGCACCTCCTCCGGGCGGCTGAAATGGCCCGCGGGGCGGGGATCGAACGGCTCAGGCTCTACATGATGATCGGGTTCCCCGGGGAGACCGACGACGATATCGGGGAAATGATCCGCTTCTGTGGCGAACTTTCCCGGGTCCTCCCCCTTGTGCTGAGCGTGTCCCCCTTCGTGGCCAAGAAGCACACCCCGCTCGCCGGCGCCCCCTTCGAGGATCTCCGGTTGCTGGACCGCAGGCTGCGGGCAATCCGGGCCGGTCTCAAGGGGAAGGCCGAAGTCCGCTCCGGTTCGACCCGTTGGGCCTGGGTGGAACATGTGCTGTCGCAGGGGACCGAGGAAGCCGGGCTGGCCGCGCTCGACGCCTGGCGCGGCGGCGGGGGGATCGGGGCCTGGCGGAAGGCGTTCGCCGCCCGCGGGTGCGCGCCGGCGTAGCCCGGGTGGCAAAGCTTGGAAGAGAAAGGCATGGGGGTATAATAAAAACATGGCTGTTCTTTTTTGCGGGAGCCTCGAGAACAGGTCGGTGTGCCGGGTCCTGGCCCTGGGCCTTTCCCTCCTGCTCCCCACGTATGCCCATGGTGTGGAGCCGGCCCGGGAGGAGGGGGAGTTCGAGATCCGGATCGACGGGGAGGAGGTGGGACGGGAGAAATATTCCATCGAGGTCCACCCCGACGGCATCGTGAGCGTGTCTGCCGGGACCCTCCGGGATTCCGGCGCCGAAGGAGGGCGCGTCCATCTCGAGACGCGGCTCGAGATGGACGCGGACTACATGCCGCGCTCCTACCGGGTCGAGACCTCGGCGGGAGACCGGAAGGGGTTGCTGGAGGGGACCTTCATCCCCGGGGAGGCCGATTTCCGGTACCTCCTCCAGGGATCCCCCCGCAAGAGCGGGCTGATGCTCGACGAATACTACACCGTCCTGGATGCCAACGTCTTCCACCACTTCGCCTTCATCGGCCGCCTTTTCGATTTCGGGGACGAGGGGGCGCAGGCCCTGGACGTGGTCATCCCCCAGGAACTGGACAACGGGACCGTCGTCATCCGCAACGCCGGTCGGGAGACCACTGCAATCAGGGGGAAGGAAGAGAGGCTGCATCACCTCAAGCTCGATTCCGGTCAACTGCTCATCGACCTGTGGCTGGACGACGACCGGGTGCTGCAGAAGATCGGCCTCCCGCAGCGGAGGATCGAGGTCGTCAGAAGACGGTAGGCGGCTTTTTGCAACGGAACCGGTTCCATGGCGTAAAATGAATGGCGGCATTGGTCTCATGGATGGGAATCATGGAGGAAAAGGAATGAGTGAACAGCCGAAAAGAGGGTTTCCCGGAGGCAGGCGGGTGCTCGCTGTCGTCATGGTGCTGGGGATTCTGGGCCTCGGCATCGGGATCGGCAGCCTGATCACCGACCGGGTGGATGCCACCGGTCCCGGGGACAGCCGGCTCGAGATGCAGGAGGGGAAGCCGGTGGTGGGGGATTCAGTCCTCAGCCTTTCCCGGGCCTTCGAGGACGTCTCCAGCCGCGTCGAACCCGCGGTCGTGAACATCAACACCGAGGAGGTGATCTCGCGCCGCAGGCAGCAGATGCCCCGGTCCGCCCCCGGCGACCCGATGTTCGATTTCTTCGAGCGCTTTTTCGGCGGAGTTCCCCAGATGCCGGAACAGCAGACGGTGCGCAGCCTCGGCTCCGGCGTCATCGTCGACCCCAAGGGGTACATCATCACGAACAATCACGTGGTGGAGGGGGCGACCAGGATCAGGGTGAGCGTGGTCGGCCAGGGTGAATACAGCGCCCGGATCGTCGGCGCCGACCCGATATCGGACATCGCGGTGATCAAGATCAGCGGCGACAAGCCTTTTGCCTACGCCAAAGTGGGCAATTCCAAGGGGATGAAGGTGGGGGACTGGGTTCTTGCCATCGGCAGCCCCTTCGGCCTGGAACAGACCGTGACGGCCGGGATCATCTCCACGACCGGGCGCACCTTCAAGGAGAGGGAAGGCCCCTCGGAATACTCGGTGTTCAACGAATACCTGCAGACCGACGCCGCCATCAACCGCGGCAACAGCGGCGGGCCCCTGGTGAACATGAACGCCGAGGTGATCGGGATCAACAGCTTCATCTCCACCTCCTCGGGATCCAGCGCCGGGATCGGGTTCGCGGTCCCCTCCCAACTGTTTGTCAGGGTCTACAACCAAATCCTGGAAACGGGAAAGGTGTCCCGGGGCTGGATCGGCGTCAGCATGAACTCTCTTCCCTTCACCCCGGCGATGGCCGAATTCTTCAAAGTTAAGCAGGGGGGCGGGGTGCTGGTCACCCAGCTGATCGACGAGAAGGGGAATCCTTCCACCGAAGGGCCCGCGGCGAAGGCGGGGGTGAAGCCTGAAGACGTGGTCATCGAGTTCGACGGCAACAAGATCATGAACAACCAGGATTTCCTGATGGCGGTGACCAACACCGTGCCGGGGCGGACGGCTAAAATGAAGGTGGTCCGCGACGGGGTGGAACGGGTGCTGGACGTTGTACTGGCGGAACGGACCCGGGAAACCCAGGAGGAGCGGCGCTACAGCTTCGAGGAGAGCCAGGAGCCCCCGCGCACCGAAATCGGGCTCGAGTTCGACAACGTTCCCTCCTCGCTCGCCAAGATACTGGGCTCTTCAGGCGGCGTCATGGTCACCTCCGTCAAGCGGGGGAGCCTGGCCGACGAGGCGGGCCTGATCGGACCCACGAGGACCGAGGAGGGGGAGGCGGTAGACGTGATCGTCGAGGCCAACGGCAGGCCGGTCAAGGACAAGGACGACCTGTTCAACACCGTCAAGGCGATGAAGAGCGGGACCCCGGTGGTCTTCAAGTTCATGCGCGTGCTGCCGCGTTCCGAACCGACCCCCAGCTACACCAGCATCACCAAGCCGTAGACTCTCCGGCCGCCGGGGACGATGACCGTTCCCGGCGGCCGGACTTCATCCCCCGTTTTCCCCCCGCCCGCGGTCCCGGCTTGTCAGGCGCGGGAGGCTTTGCCCGCTCCCGCCGTTTGACTTTGACTCCAGCGATACTATAATTTTTGCAGACGGTCATTTGCCCGCAGGGTGAGGATTGTCTTCGAAACAGCTTTGCCCGGATGGTCAAACTTCATGATGGATGCCAAAGAATATCTTTTAAATGAAAGAGTTCGCGAGACCCTGCACTGGGTGATCGCCTCTTTCATCGTGACCGGCCGGCCGGTGGGATCCCGGGCCGTGGCGCGCCACAGCCGGGAGCAGCTCAGCGCGGCCACCGTGCGCAATATCATGGCGGACCTGGAGGAGTTGGGGTATCTACAGCAGCCGCATCCGTCGGCGGGCCGGGTGCCCACGGATAAGGCCTATCGGTTTTACGTGGATTATTTGTTGGAGAGGAGGGATTTATCTCTCGATGAGCGCGCCATGGTCGAGCGCGACCTGCGCCTGGACGACAACACTGAACACCTGATGGCCCGCGCCAGCCGGGTGCTCTCCCGGGTATCGAAAAACGTGGGGATCGTGGTCTCCCCGCCGATCAGCCAGGTTGCGCTCGAACACATTCATTTTACAAAACTTGCTGACAACAGGATCCTCGTGATCCTGGTGTCGCGGTCCGGCATCGTTCATAACCGGATCATTCACTACGAAGAGGAGATCTCCCAGAGCGAACTCGATCGGGTGGCCCGCTACATCACCGATCATTTCAAGAACCGGACCCTGCGTGAGATCCGGAAACGGATCCTCAAGATGATCCGGCACGAGCAGGCGCTGTACGACCGGTTCATCCAGCAGGTCATCACCCTGAGCACCAAGGCGTTTTCGGAGTCGGGGAGAGCGCCCGACGCCGAGGTTTACCTCGACGGGGCATCCAACCTAATCAACACGCCGGAGTTTTCCGATATCAACAGGATGAAGCTGCTGTTTGAAACCATCGAACAGAAAAGCCGGTTGGCGGATTTGCTGCCCCGCTTCATCGAGGGGGACAGCCAGGAGGTGCGGATCACCATCGGGGCGGAGAACACGCTCCCCGGAATCGAGGACTGCACGCTGATCACTTCCAGCTACGCGGTTGACGGGAAAACCCACGGGTCGCTGGGGATCCTCGGCCCCACCCGGATGGAATACGCGCGCGCCATTTCCCTGGTGGACTATGTCGCGCGCATGTTCGGCCGGGTGCTCGAAACAGGAACCAAATCATGACTTCGAAAGACAATCTGGAGATCTCCGGCATGGAAGCTCGGCCGACGGATGGAACCGGGGAGGCGGTCGAGCTGGAGGCCCCCGCCGACGTCGCGGCGCAGTCGGAAGCCGATGTCGAGGCGGTCCGGAAGGAGGCGGCCGAGTGGCAGGACCGCTTCCTGCGCAAGGCCGCCGAGCTGGAAAATTTCCGCAAGCGGGTGGACCGGGAAAGAGCCGAGGCCCGGCTGTTGGCCCAGAGCACCCTCCTGTCGGAGTTCCTCCCCGTCGTCGACGCCTGCGAAAGGGCCCTGAAGGCGTTTGCGTCGGGCGCGGGCGCAGCGGAGAGCCTCGATCAGTACCGGGAAGGGGTCGAACTGCTCCACCGGCAGCTGCTCGATACCTTCAACCGGGTGGGCGCCGTCGCCATCGAGGCCGAGGGGAAGCCGTTCGATCCGCACCTGCATGAAGCCCTCTCCCGGCAGGAGACCGCCGAATACGCGGAGGGGACCGTCATCACTGAATTGCTCAAGGGATACCTGTTCAAGGACAAGTTGCTCCGGCCGGCCCAGGTGATCGTGTCGGCCCGGCCCCGCGCGGAAGACACCATACTCCCATGAGCAGAATCATCGGCATAGACCTGGGCACCACCAATTCCTGCGTCGCCGTCCTGGACGGCCCCTCGGTCGAGATCGTACCGAATGAACTCGGGGGGAGAACGACCCCGTCGATCGTGGCCTTCGCGGGCGGCGGCGAGAAGGTCCTGGGACAGGTGGCCAAGCGCCAGGCGGTCACCAACGCCGAGAACACGATCTCGGCGGTGAAGCGCCTGATGGGGAGGCGGTACGACTCCCCCGAAATCCAGAGAATCCATTCCTACCTGACCTACGGCATTGCACCTTCCGGCAACGGAGACGTCAGGGTCACGGTCCAGGGCCGGGAGTTCAGTCCCCCGGAGGTCTCGGCCATGATCCTGCAGCACCTGAAGGGCCTGGCCGAGAATTACCTGGGAGAGACGATCACGGAAGCGATCGTGACGGTCCCCGCCTACTTCGACGATTCACAGCGGCAGGCGACCAAGGACGCGGGCCGGATCGCGGGCCTGGAGGTGCGCCGGATCATCAACGAGCCGACCGCGGCGGCCCTGGCTTACGGGCTGGGGAAGACCGAGCGGGAGCGGATCGCCATCTTCGACCTGGGGGGCGGAACATTCGACATCTCCATCCTGGAACTGAACCAGGGGGTTTTCGAAGTTGTCTCGACCTGCGGAGACAGTTTCCTGGGCGGGGAGGATTTCGACCGGGCCATCGTCGACTGGATGGTTGCCGGGTTCCGGGCCGAAACCGGGATCGACCTCTCCACCGACATCCTGGCGCGCCAGCGGCTGAAGGAGTCGGCGGAAAAGGCCAAGTGCGAGCTCTCCTTCGAGCCGCAGGCGCGCATCAGCCTCCCGTTCATCGCCTCGGACCCCGCCGGCCCCCGGCACTTCGACCGGACGCTCGAGCGCGCGGAGTTCGAGCGGCTGGTGGCGCCGCTGATCGAGCGGACCTCCGGGTTCTGCCACCAGGCGCTCGAGGACGCCGGATTGAAGCCGGCGGATATCGACAAGGTGATCCTGGTCGGGGGACAGACCAGGATTCCGGCCATCCAGCGCCACGTCGAGGCGCTCTTCGGACGTCCCCCTTCGCTCGAGGTCAACCCGGACGAGGTCGTGGCGGTGGGCGCGGCGCTGCAGGGAGGGGTGCTGCGGGGGGACCTCAAGGATATCGTGCTGCTCGACGTAGTGCCGCTGTCGTTGGGGGTCGAGACGCAGGGGGGGCTGTTCACCCGCATCATCGAGCATAACTCGACGATTCCTCTTAGGAAGACGAATGTCTTCACCACCGTCGCCGACCACCAGACCGTGGTGGAGATCCACGTCCTCCAGGGGGAGCGGGAACTGGCCCAGCACAACCGGTCGCTGGGGAAGTTCGACCTGGTGGGGATCATGCCCGCTCCCCGGGGTGTGCCCCAGATCGAGGTGGCCTTCGACATGGATGCCAACGGGATTCTCTCCGTCTCCGCCCGGGACCTGGTCTCGGGCAAGGAGCAGGCGATCCGGATCACCCCCTCGACCGGGTTGAGCAAGGACGAAATCGACCGTATGGTGGCCGAGGGGAGGGAGTCCGAGGAAAACGACCGGAAGTGCCGGGAAGTGACCGAGTTGCGCAACCGCATCCAGGCCCGGGCGGCCATGCTGGTCCGAAGCTACCTGGCCCTGGGGAGCATGCTTGGTGCCGACGACCAGAAGGTGATCAACGAGGCGCTCCGCCGGGCCCGGGAACTCGGCCCGGAGGATGGGAACGCGGAGGAACTCGGCGATCTCCTGGCGCAGATCGAAGCGGGCGCCTTGCGGTTGTCCGAGGCGGTGATATCCGTTCCCGGGGCGGAGCCGGGGGATGAGCCCATTGGGGCGGAAGAATCGGATGCCAGGGTGCGGAACTTGATGAAGGCGGCGCTCGACGATATGAAACAGACCTAGGGAAGGCGGGAACGGAGCATTGAACGACAAAAGAGACTGCTATGAGGTCCTGGGGGTTGCCCGAGACGCTTCGGACCAGGAAATCAAGAGCGCTTACCGGCGGCTGGCGCTGAAGTATCACCCGGACAAGAACCCGAACAACAAGAAGGCCGAGGAAAAGTTCAAGGAAGCGGCCGAGGCCTACAGCATCCTGTGCGACCCCGACAAGCGCGCGCGCTACGACCGTTATGGGCACAGCGGGCTGCAGGGGGGATTCAGCGGGTTCGATCCCACCACCTTCGGCGATTTCGGGGACATCCTGGGGGAATTCTTCGGGTTTGGGGACATCTTCGGAGGGCGCCGCCGAAGCGGTCCGGAGCGGGGGGCCGACCTGCGCTACGACCTCAAGATCTCGTTCCGCGAAGCCGCCTTCGGCCTCAAGACCAAGATCAAGATTCCCCGCCAGGACACCTGCGGCGAGTGCGACGGCCGCGGCACTCCCCGGGGGAAAGCTCCGGTCAAATGCCCCACGTGCCGCGGCACCGGCCAGGTGCGCTACCAGCAGGGTTTTTTTTCCATCAGCAGGACGTGCAACCAGTGCAGCGGCGCCGGGCAGATCGTAACCGAGCCGTGCCCGGCCTGCCAGGGGAGCGGACGGGTCCGCAAGGAGAAGGTGCTCGAGGTCCGAATCCCCGCGGGGGTGGACAACGGCGCCCGCCTGCGCATCCAGGGGGAGGGGGAGGCGGGGGTGCATAACGGCCAGCCCGGCGATCTCTACGTGGTGATCTATGTCGAAGAGCACCCGTTTTTTCAGCGGCAGGGGAATAATATCTACTGCCAGGTGCCGATCGGCGTCACCCAGGCGGTCCTGGGCGCGGAGATCGTGGTCCCGACACTCGAGGGGGAGGAGAAGATCCGGATCCACGAGGGCACTCAGAGCGGCTCGGTGTTCCGGTTGCGCGGCCAGGGGGTGGTCAGCCTCGGGGAGCGTGGGCGCGGCGACCAGTTCGTGACGGTCAACGTGGTGATCCCCACCAAGCTGACCAAGGAACAGCGCCAGCTGTTCGAATCTCTCGCCAAGGTCAGCAAGGACGAAGAAATCGTACAGGAGCGGAATATCTTCGACAAGGTCAAGGATATCTTCGGTTAGAGCCACATGGCCCGCAGGCGTTTTTTCGTCCCCCCGGAATCGGTGACAGGCCCGTCGGCCGTCCTGCCGAAAGAGCAGGCGCATCACCTGCGTGACGTACTGCGCATCGGCGCCGGCGAAGCGGTCGAGATCTTCGACGGCACCGGGCGCGGGTGGGTGGGGGAAGTGGCCTATCGAGATTCCCGCGTCCTGGTGTGCGGCCTGGAGCCGCTGGCGGCCCGTCAGCCGGGGGTCCGCGTCATCTTGGCTGCCGCGCTCATCAAGCCGGCCCGGTTCGAATGGATGCTCGAGAAGGCGACCGAACTGGGGGTCGACGAGGTCATCCCCCTGAAGACGCGCTTTGGCGGCATCCGTATCCCCGACGCCAAGCTTGGGGACCGCGTCAACCGCTGGCACCGCATCGCCAGGGAAGCGGCCCGGCAATGCGGGCGAATGGACGCGCCCCGGATCCACGTCCCGGTCGATTTCGCGCGCCTGCTGGAGCCCGGTACCGTCCGCGACCGTGTCCTGTTCCACGAAAAGGCCGGGGAGTTGTGGCGCCCCGATTCCGCGGCCCTGGATGCAGGGGTTCTCCTCTGCGTCGGCCCCGAGGGGGGGTGGAGCGACGAAGAGAGGGACGCCGCCCGCGCGGCGGGCTTTGCCGTGTGCGGGCTGGGTCCGCGGATCCTGCGGGCGGAGACCGCGGCCCTGGCCGCGCTGGCCGTCCTGCAGCACCGATCGGCGGGCGCAGGAGCGGGAGTTTCGGGCCCGGCAGGGAAATAGCGGCAAGCTTTATAGGCTTGCGGTCAGGGGAGGGTGGTGTGCGGAAGCGGTACTGGATGGCATGGGTCGCCTGCCTGGTTTTTCCGGGCGTGATGTTCGGGCAGCAACGCCCGCTCGTGACCGACGACGCGGAAATCCTGCCTACGGGTAGGGTCAGGGCCCAGGTCGGGGTCGAGTTCCTGCAGCGGCAACGCTACAATCTTTCCGGGCTCGAAGGGGATCTCTCCCGCCTGGGTGTGGCGGCGGTCCACGTGGGGGTGGGGGAATACGCGGAGTTCCAGCTGTCGGGAGTGATCCAGGAGGTTCTGTCGGTGACGAGCCGGACCGCAGCGGTGGTGGACCCCGATTTTTCCGGGAATTCCACGAGCACCTTCGGGAACCTGAGGCTGGGAACGAAACTCCGGCTCGTGAACGAGAAGGGGCGGCGGCCGGCCGTCGGTTTCAAGTTCGCGGTCGAACTCCCCAATGCCAACCAGAAGAGCGGGCTGGCGAACGATGAAATGGGCTTTTACTCCAGCCTCCTGTTCAAAAAGAGCTTTACGCGGGCCGAGGTGATGGGCGAGGTCGGGTTTGCCATCCTGGGGTCTCCCGTCGCCGCCGGAAGGCAGGCCGACCCGTTGACCTACGGCGCGGCCGTCCTGGCCCCGCTCGGCCGCAACCTGAACCTGGTGGCGGAGGTCAATGGGCGCCACGGGCCGTTGGGACGGATCGGCAACGAGAACAAATCGCAGGCCCGGGCAGGAGTGCAGTTCCGGACCGGGGCGGTGCGCTGGGACATCGGGGGGGTGGCGGGCCTGACCCGGGACGATCCCCGGACTGGGATCGTAGCGGGGGCGACCTACGAATTCCAGGCGTTCCACCGGAAACCGGTCCCGGTCAGGGTGGTCGACTGAAGGGCGTCGCCCCTGTGTCAGTCCCTCATCAGGCAGGCCACCAGGCGCCGGGGGCCGTGTGCGCCGAGAATGAGGATCTTCTCGATATCGGCGGTGCGGCTGGGACCGGTGATGAGCAGGAGGTTTTTGCGCTCCTCGGGCGGCATCCGCTGGAACAGCTCGAAATGGTTGGCGAGCAGGTTTTTGGCGGACACCAGCGCTATGACCACCTCCGGCAGGAAGTAGGGCTGCATGCTGCGCCCGTCGAGCGGGATGGCGAGCGTGGCGGTGTCGGCCACCGCGCAGGGGGTCTCGACAATCCCGGCCGGGATCCGGGCGACCGTGTTCTTGCGCGCGTCCCCCTCCAGGCTTTCCGGCTTCACCAGGCGGATCCCCTTGGCGGTCAGGGCGGCCGAAACGGCGTCGACCAGGGGGCCGGCGGAGACGGAGGCTTCCTCGGCCGGGACCTCGCGCACGAGCGCGGCGATCTTTTCCGCCGCTTCCTCCGCCGAGGCGGCTTCGATATATTCCCCCGCCACCGCCTTCATCTCGTTCCGGAAAAGGGCGATCTTCTCCTCGATGCCGAGGGCCGGGACGGCCAGGGCCCGGGAGAGCGTTTCGGGTGCCGCTTCGTCGGGGAGATGGGAGGGCGTCTTGAGCGCCCGGCGGATCGAATCGAGTATCTGCTGCCGTGAATCCATGTCTTGTTCCTAATCAGGTCAGGCGGTTATTAGCGGGATTTCTTTTCGAGTTCCAGGAACCGTTTCCGGAACCCCTTGCCGTCGAAGCGTCCCAGGGCGCGTGCGCCCGACCAGCCCGGGACGGGGAATGACCCCTTCAGGAGTTTCTGGAATCTTCCGGGGAACCACGTGGCCAGCCGGTACAGCAGCGGGCGTTTTGCGAGGAAGGCCCAGACGGCGATGCCGGCGCGTTCCACCGCCATCGATTCGCCCGCTTCGACCACCCGATTGCGCAGCTTGAGCAGGTGGTGGGGGATGTCGATGTTCATGGGGCAGATCTGGCGGCACGCGCCGCACAGGCTGGATATGAAGGGGGCATGGCGTCCCTCGTGCGTGCCGAGGTATTGGGGGATGAGGGTCGCTCCGATCGGGCCCATGTAGACCCAGCCGTAGGCGTGCCCCCCGACCTGCTGGTAGATCGGGCAGGTGTTCAGACAGGCGCCGCAGCGGATGCAGAAGAGCGTCTCGCGCAGCTGCGGGTCGGCCAGGATCTTCGAACGGCCGTTGTCGAGCAGGACGACGTGCACCTGCTCCGGGCCCTCGCCGCTTTTTGGACGCTGGGGACCGCCGACGATGTTGACATACACAGTCTGTTTCTGCCCCGTGGCGCTCACCGGCAGCAGCTTGAGGAATGCCGGGAGGAGGTCGAACGACGGCACCAGCTTTTCGATCCCCATCACGGCGACGTGGATCTTCGGCACCCCGATGCTCAGGCGTGCGTTGCACTCGTTTTCCAGGACGACGCAGCACCCGGAATCGACGATTCCGAAATTGACCCCCGAAATCCCCATGTCGGCGGCGAGGAACTTCTCCCTCAGCTTGGCCCGCGCGATCGCTAGCAGCTCCGTCGGGACCTCGGTGTACTCCACCCCGAGCTTTTCGTGGAAAACGCGGCCGATGTCCTTGCGCGTCAGGTGCAGCGCGGGCGCCGTCAGGTGCGATGGGATCTGGTCGAGGAGCTGGACGATATACTCGCCCAGGTCGGTTTCGAGCGTCTCGATCCCCTCGTCGATCAGGAACTTGTTGAGGTGGATCTCCTCCGTGGTCAGGCTCTTGGACTTGACCACCGTGCGGACGTTGTTCCCGCGCGCGATCCCGAGCACGATGGCGCGCGCCTCGGCCGCGTCGCGGGCCCAGTGGACCTTCATCCCGTTGTTATGGCATTCCGTCTCGAACCGGACCAGGTTTTCGTCCAGGCTCTCCATGACCGCGCGCTTGGCCGCGTGTCCCAGTTTCCGGAAATCCTCCCAGCAGGGGATGATCGCGACCTTTTCGGCCCGCTTCGCGAGCGCCGTCTGGGTCGCCTTGTCGACCGCGTCTCGGACGGCATCGTCCTTGAGCGCCTTCTTGATATATGTTTTTGTTTGTGATGCCCGCAGTTCCATTACAGTCCCAGACTTTCCGCCAGCAGTTCGGCAATGTGCAGGGTTTTTGCCTTCATCCCGTGCTTGCGCAGGTAACCCTCGATGTTCATGAGGCAGCTCGAGTCGGCCCCGATGCAGTATTCCGCTCCGCTGGCCTCGATCAAGCGGCATTTGCGCGCCACCATGGCGATCGATAATTCGGAAAACTTGTAGGAGAAAGTTCCGCCGAACCCACAGCACAGGTCGGGCATCCCCATCTCCACGAAGTCGATGTCCGGGATGCCCCTGATCAGCTTGCGCGGCTGCGCGTTGATGCCCAGTTCGCGGTTGAGGTGGCAGGAGTCGTGGTAGGTGACCTTGCGGGGGAAGGATCCCCCCAGCGCGTCCCTGCCCAGCACGTCCACGAGGTACTCCGTAAATTCGAAGATGCGCCCGGCCAGCCTCTTGCGGGCTTCGGCGAGCCCGGGCCGGATGTCGAGGTCGAAATAGAATTTGCGGACCATGGCCACGCAGGAGCCGCTGGGCGCCACGATGGCGTCCTTGTCGCTGAACATCTCGATGAAGCGTTCGGCTATGGGAACGATCTCCTTGCGGTAGCCGGAATTGTAGGCCGGCTGGCCGCAGCAGGTCTGGTTGTCGACATACTCGATCTCCGCCCCCACGTGGCGCAGGACCTTGACCATGTCCAGTGCCGCCTTGGGGTACAGATGTTCCGAGAGGCAGGGTACAAACAGTGCAACGCGCATAGTCACCGTCATTGGCCGTTGTTGATGGATGAACACACAGCTGCGCCTTGCGGCGCACTCGCTTCCTGGCGGGGGGGCGCAAGCCCTGGAACGCACGGGAAGGGCCATTAAACGACCTGGGAACCCAAAAGTAAAGGAATTTTTGGCAAATCATTAAAACCTAGTATTTCCCCCCGGGCCCAAGAGTGTGGCGAAACCAGCGGCTTCTTTCCCGCCCGGGTTTTCAATGATACTTCTCCCGCGCCGCTTCCCGGGCGGCCGGAGACTCCCTGTCCCCGGAGGGGTGTTTTCGGGTATAATTGCCCCGGGAGGCATTCATGAAATTCACCTTGAATCACAACAACTTCAACGTCCTCGACCTCGACCGGAGCCTCCGTTTTTATCGGGACGCCCTGGGCCTGGTCGAAACCGGGAGCTACGAGCCCGAGGACAGGAGCTTCAAGCTCGTATTCCTCGGGGACGGCGTGACTCCGCACCGGATCGAGTTGACCTGGCTCCGGGACCGCACCGAACCGTACGACCTGGGGGACAACGAATTCCATCTCGCCCTGAAGACGGACGATTACGCCGCCGCCTTCGCCCGCCACAAGGAGATGGGGTGCGTGTGTTACGAAAACCCCGGGATGGGGATCTACTTCATCGAGGACCCGGACGGCTACTGGATCGAGATCGTTCCGGAGCAATAGGCCGGGAGATTCACAACGGGCGGCGCCGCCGCCGGGGAGGAGACACCATGGGCCGAGATACATACCGGATCGCCGTCATCGTCGGGAGCCTGCGCCGGGAATCGATCAACCTCAAGCTGTCGGAGGCGCTGATCCGGCTGGCGCCGGCGGACCTGGCGTTTGAGCGGGTCGGGATCGGCGACCTGCCGCTCTACAACCAGGACGACGACGAGCGGCCGTCGCCGGCGGTGCTCGCAATGAAGGGGAAAATCGAGGCCGCGCAGGGGCTGCTCTTCGTCACCCCCGAGTACAACCGGTCGATCCCCGGCGTCCTCAAGAACGCCATCGATCACGGGTCGCGTCCCTACGGCCGGAGCGTGTGGAACGGCCGCCCGGCGGGCGTGATCGGGGCCAGTTTCGGCATGATCGGCACGGCGCCGGCCCAGCAGCACCTGCGCAACATCCTTGCGTGCCTGAACGTGCCCACCCTCGGCCAGCCGGAAGCCTTCGTCCGGGTCACCGAGGATTTCTTCGACGGGGAGGGGAACGCGGGTCCCGGAAGCCGGGAATTCCTGCAGAAATGGATGAACCGCTTCGCGGCCTGGGTCCGGCTCCACGCCGACTGAGGCGCCGCGGGGCGGACAGCTCTCAGTCCACGTACACCCGCGGCACGCGGGTGTTGATGCCGGTCAGGATCTCGTAGGGGATCGTCCCCGCCCACCGGGCGAGGTCTTCGACGGAGATCCGTTCCCCCCCCGATTCTCCGAGCAGCACCACCTCGTCGCCGTTGTAGGCGGAATCCCAGCCGATATTGACCATCATCTGGTCCATGCAGACGGCGCCGACCTGGGGGTAGCGCTTCCCCCGGATGATGACCTCGGCCCGGTTGGACATGGCGCGGAAATAGCCGTCGCCGTAGCCGACCGGGATGGTCACCACGCGCGCCATCCGTGCGGGCCGCCAGGTGGACCCGTAGCTGACGCCGTGGCCCGGCTGCACGACCTTGAAATAGACCACGCGCGATTTCCACGCGAGGGCCGGTTCGACGGCGATCGTGCGCTCGACTTCCGGGGAGGGGTAGACTCCGTAGAGCAGGATGCCGGGGCGCACCATGTCCAGGTGGCTTTCGGGGAGGCGCAGCACCGCCGCGGAGTTGGCGATGTGGCGCACCGGCATGGGGAGGCCGCGGCGTTCGTAGAAGCGGAGCACCTCCTGGAACCGATCCAGCTGGCGCCGCGCGTCGTCCAGGTCCGGGGCGTCGGAGTTGGCGAAATGGGAGAAGATCCCCTCGACCCTCACGTGCGCGCACCGGAGCGCCGCCTCCTGCAGCCGCGCGGCGCTGTACCAGTGGACGCCCACCCGCTCCATGCCGGTGTCGATCTTCAGGTGCACCTTCGCCTCGAGCCCCATCGACCCCGCCACGGCGTCGATCTGCTCGAGACGCTCCACCGACGATGCCGTCAGGGTGAGGTCGTGGCGCAGGTAGCTCCCGATCTGGTCCCCCCAGACCCCTCCCAGGACGAGGATAGGAGCGGTGATCCCCAGTCGGCGCAGCTGGATCCCCTCTTCGAGCACCGCGACACCGACGCAGTCGGTCCTGGGGGAAAGCGCGCGCGCTACCTCCACCAGCCCGTGGCCGTAAGCGTTGGCCTTCACCACCAGCATGATTCCGGCCGGGGCGACCGCTTTCCGGATGGCTTCGAGGTTCCGCTCGAGGCGGCCGAGGCGCACCTCCGCCCAGGTCGCCCGGACCCCGCCATCTTCGGCCGAGATGCCGCCGTGGATCTGCATGGGGCGTATTCTAGCTCAAATCGGGCCCGCCGGGTACCGGGATCCGGCATGAAGAAACCGTCGGCGCGACAGGTTACCGGCCCGGCTGTCGGTCCTCGGCCTCGATCAGGGCGACGAAGACGTCCTCGAGGGAGGGCTGGATCCTTTCGAGCCGGTGAATGTCGATCCCCAGTTGGCCGAGGCGCGCGCGGATGGAGGCGGCGCCCGACTCGAAGTCGTCGACCCCCACGTGCAGCCCCCCGCCGAAGACCGCGACCTCCCGTATCCCCGGGAGCTTTTCAAGCGCCCGCATGGTGTCAAGCGGCGCCGAGGTGTCCAACTGCACCAGGGTGTGGGCGGCGATTTCCGCCCGCAACTGGGCAGGCGCGCCCAGGGCGATGACGCGGCCGTGGTACATCAGCGCCAGGCGGTGGCAGTACTCCGCCTCGTCCATGTAGTGGGTGCTGACGAAGATGGTGTGGCCGGTCCCGGCCATGTCGCGGATCAGGTCCCAGAAGGCCGCGCGCGCGATCGGGTCCACCCCCGAGGTGGGTTCGTCCAGGAAGAGGATGGGCGGGTCGTGCAGGATGGCGCAGCCGAGCGCCAGCCGCTGTTTCCACCCCCCCGACAGGGTGCGCGTCAGCGCCGTGCGCCTGTGGGAGAGACGGGCCATTTCGAGCACGTACCGTTTCCGCTCCGCGCGCAGCGCGCGCGCGACCCCGTACATCCCGGCGTAGAAATCGATGTTCTGCTCGACCGTCAGGTCGTCGTACAGGGAGAATTTCTGCGACATGTAGCCGATGTTCCGGCGCACCCCCTCCGGGTCGGCGGCCACGTCGATCCCCCCCACGCGGGCGCTTCCCGAGGAGGGGGTCAGCAGGCCGCACAACATCCGGATCGTGGTGGACTTCCCCGCGCCGTTCGGTCCCAGGAAGCCGAAGATTTCCCCTTTCGCCACCCGCAGGGTGACGTCGTCCACGGCCGTGAAGGTGCCGAACTTCTTGACCAGCCCGTCGGTTGCCACCGCCCATTCGTTCATGGCATTTCCGCCGCCTCGGCCGCGCGCACCGTCCCGACGAAGACGGCCTCCAGGGTTTCAACCCCCGCGGCGCGCTTGAGCGCTTCGGGGGCGTCGCAGCGGATCAGCCGGCCTTGGTGCATCAGGCCCACGCGGTTGCAGCGTTCGGCTTCGTCGAGATAGGCCGTCGTCATCATGATGGTGATCCCGTCCTTGAGCAACTGGTAGAGGATGGTCCAGAAATCCCTGCGCGACACCGGGTCCACGCCGTTGGTGGGCTCGTCCAGAAACAGGATCTCGGGCCGGTGCAGCAGCGTGCACATCAGCGCCAGCTTCTGCTTCATTCCGCCCGACAGCTGGCCCGCCCGGCGGTCCCGGAAGGGCTCCATGCGCGTCATGGCGAGCAGGCGCCGGGCCAGGTCGGTTCGTTCCGTTCCCGTGATCCCGAAGAGGTCGGCGTAGAAGTCCATGTTTTCCCGGACGGAGAGGTCGGCGTAGAGACCGAAACGCTGGGCCATGTACCCGATCCTGTCCTTCACGGCCTGCGGCGCGCGCGCGACATCGTGCCCGGCGACCTCGGCGCTCCCGTCGGTGGGGTCCACCAGGCCGCAGAGCATGCGCAGCGTCGTCGTCTTGCCGGCCCCGTCCGGCCCGACCAGCCCGAAGATCTCCCCGCGCGCCACCTCGAGATCCAGGCCGTCGACCGCGACCAGCTCCCCGAAGCGGCGCGTCAGGCCCCGTGTCCGGATGATGGCGCCCATGTCCTACTCCACTTCCAGGACGGCGTCCGCGGGCATGTTCGATTTCAGCTCCTGGTCCGGGTTGGCCAGGTCGATCTTGATCCGGTAGACCAGCTTCACGCGCTCCTCGCGGGTCTGGATCTGCTTGGGGGTGAATTCCGCCTCGGAGGAGATGAAGCTCACCCGGCCCTCGTAAACCTTGTCCGGGTAGGAGTCGGTGGTGACCCGGGCCCGGGTTCCGAGCTTGACCCTGCCGTAGTCGGTCGCGCCGATATAGGCGCGCAGCCACGGGTGCCTGATGTCCCCGATGGCAAGGACCGGGGTCCCGGCGGGGAGGATCTCCCCGGGCTCGGCCGATTTCACCAGGACCACCCCGTCGACCGGGGACACGGCCACGGTGTCGGCGATCTGGGCGTCGATGAGGGCGAGGTTCGCCGCCGCGCGGTCGATCTCGGCCCGGCGCAGGGGGAGTTCCTGCTCCCGCTTCCTGATTTCCAGGCGGTTGTTTTCGGCCGTCCGGACGGCGGCGCGCGCTCTCTCCACCTGGGCGGCGGCGGCTTCGACCTGCTCACGGCGCGGCCCGGCCAGGGCCAGGGCCTGGCGCTGCCGCGCCTGGGTGAGCGCCGACTCCGCCGCTTCCCGGCGGCTGCGGTACTGGTCGAACTGGGCGGTGGAGATGTCGTCGTCCTCGTAGAGCCGCTCCGCCCGCTCCCAGTCGCGGCGCGCGCGCTCGAATTCGGCTTCGGCCGCGGTCACGGCGGCCCTGGCCTCCTCGATCTCCTCGGGGCGGGAGCCGTTGCGGAGTTCCCCGAGCCGGGCTTCCACGGCCGCCAGGTCGGCCCTGCGCTCGGCGAGGTTCGCGGCGAAGCTCTCCCGCTGCCAGGCGAGGGCGGTTTCCGCCTGGGCGAGCTGTGCCCTGGCCAGGGCGAGGGAGGCCGCTTCCCGTTCCCGCTGGGCCTCGAGATGGTCCCGGTCGAGCCGGGCGACGACCATCCCCTTCTTGACCTCGTCCCCTTCGTCCACGGTGCGCTCGAGCAGCCGGCCCGTGGTCTTGAAGGCGATCTGGATTTCGGTCAGCTCGATGTTCCCGGAGACCGGGATCCGGTTCGGGGCCTCGTCCCCTGTCCGGGTGAGCAGGAAGACGGCAATGCCTGCGACGGCCAGCGCAACGACGATGAGGGTGATCCGTTTTTTCATCCTCGGTTCCTCCGGTGAAGCCGCCGGCGCGCGGGCTAGGGCAGCCGCCCTCTTGCCGCACCCATCGCCTGTTCCAGGTCGATACGGGCGAGGTTGTAATTATACAGGGCCTGGATCTGGTTGTCCCGGGCCCGTTCGAGCCGCGTCTGGGCGTCGGTCACCTCGAGTCCGATGGCGACGCCGGCTTCGTAGCGCCGGCGGGCCTGCGCGAGCTCGTTTTCCGCAAGGCCCAGCCCCTCGCGGGAGACTTCTATCTGTTCCCGGGCCGAGTTCAGGGCGTCAAGCGCCAGGCGGACGTCCAGTTCGATCTCCTTTTCGAGGTCGGACGTCCGTGCCTTCTCCGCGCGGTGGAGCGACACGGCCTCGGCCCGCCGCGCGTCCATGCGCCCGCCGTCGAAGATCGGGAGCCGGAGCGTGATCCCGTAAGCCCGCGTCGGCAGGGCGTCGTCGAAACCGCCGCCGATCGTGCCGTATTCGCCGAAGAAGGAGAGCGAGGGGAGACGTTCCATTTTCACGGCGCTCGCGGCCAGCCGGGCGCTCCGCTCACGCTCCCGCTGCGCCCCGAGATCCGGTCGCCCTGCCAGCGCCAGGGCGGTGGCGCTCTCGAGTGTGGCCGGGTCCACGGGGACGTAGCCCAGACGGTCGGTCAGTTCGAGTGCGACGGCGAGTTCGAGGTTCATGGCGCGCAGCAGCTCCATGTGGGCGCGGCGGCGGGCGGCGGCGGCAACCAGCAGCCGTTGCCGGTCGTTGGCCAGTTGCACGCGGGCGCGGGTGATCTCGATGCCGGTGGAGGTCCCCGCCGCCTTCCGGTTCTCGGCCAGCGACAGCACCCCCTCGGAGAGGGTGACGTTGGCGCCGGCCGCGTCCAGGTCCGCGTCGGCCCTGACGGCTGAAAGGTAGGCGCGGGCGATGCGGGCGGCGACCTCCTCCTCGGCCCCTTCCACCTCCCTCTGCGCTGCGGAGACGGCGGCGCGCGCCGACTGGAACCGGCGGATGGCTCCGTAGTCGAAGATGCTCTGGGTGCCGGAGATCCGGGCGTCCATGACGGTATAGGGCCCCACCAGCTCCGGGAAGGAGAAGGCGGTGCCCTCGATGGGGATCTGAAACCTCAGCCCGTTCGCCCGGAGGTTGACGGTCTGGTCGCGGTAGTTGAGTGATGACGACAGATTGGGCAGCAGGGCGGCGCGGGCCTGGGCCGAACGGGCGCCGGCCTGGTCGAGCCCTTCCCGGGCCAGCCGGGTCCGGATGTTGCCTTCCGGGGCCAGGGCGATCTCCACCGCCTGGCGGAGGCTCAGGGGAAGCGTCTGCTCCGTGGCCCGCTCTTGGGCGCCGACTGCGGCTGGCAGTAGCGCCGCCACCAGAATCCATAATGCTTTCATGGTTTCACCTCGCAAGATCCCGCGATGCCGGAATGGAACTTCGTCGCTCGGGGCGATTAGCCCGCTTTATTCATGAAGCGCCCGAAAAACGGCATTGTAGTGCAGTTCCGGCTCCCTGGAAACGAGATTGCGGCGGAGATTTCAGGGAAAACGGAGACCAGGGACCATTGAAATGGGTCCGAATGGACCCGAGAGCAAATTCAGGCTATCTCCCCGGCGATAACGCGCACACCACTCCCATCAAGCCCGCTGATGCGTTGCCGGAGAAGATCGAGGTTTCGATGAATGACCTTGCCGGGCTGGCGGGAATCGCGAATGGTTTTCTCCAGGCGCTCGCTCAGGTTGAGATTTTTGTCTACAGCCTTGAGCCGAACGGAGCCTCCATCGGAGCTGCTGTCCGGCTGATCAAAGGCAACGGTAACAGGTCTATGAAAATGTGTTCCGAAAAGTACAGGCTGTGTGGCAGATTGAGTCATCGGAAAGCCTCTTTTGGGGTATGCAACTTGATTGGTGTCAAGTAGTTATACGCACGAAGGGGTTTTTTGTTTTATCTCTTCGTGAATTTTTCGGGATAACAACCTTGACAACCTGGTCCGCACCCTTTTAGCGTGAAAGACAACGGTCTTTTCCATGCCTTTTGTTTGCGGTGCGAAGTTTCATTAGAGAAGCTGGGGAATGGGCCACAAAGACCCTCGGTGATGCTGCTCGAAAGTCGGCCGCGGGTGATCCAAATGCCTTGAAGGCTGTTAAAATAGCGAAAGATGCAAAAAGGCTTGGGGAGAAATACTGATTCTAGGGTGTAATCGAATGAGTGATGTTAAGACCGAAGCTGCTGAAGCGCTATATCCATTGCTATCGCATTTCCATAAAATAGAAAACCAAGCACTCAAAGCTGTCTGGAAGTTTGTTGATGCAGGTCTGATCGAACGAATTGTTTTAGATTTTGGCAAAGTTTCACTTTTGGTCGACGCAGACAGTGAATACGATACTATAAATTTTGTTGTTAAAGATTGCACCAGAGTGCGCAGGACTGAGTATATTAATGCTACTCGACTTGATCCATGGAAATCATTCATAGACAAGCCATTCGTTTGGGGATGGGTGATCATAAACCAGCAAGGCTATTGCGATGGATTGCTTCTCAGTTTTGATTCAATAGCTCCAAATCTAATCCTAAACGTTATTGGATCAGAGATAAAGGTTGGCATTGTAACGGGTCTGCTTGATAGCCACGGAAGCCTGAATGGAAATTCTCGGATTGGTCCTTTCCAATCCGAGCCACCCTCTCACAAAATCATCGATTTGTGCAAATTTTCCGGCAAAGAACGGGACGCAGAGACAGGACTCGATTACTTCGGGGCGAGGTACTATTCCGGGGCGCAGGGACGATTTATGTCCCCTGACTGGTCAGAAAAGCCCACGCCCGTGCCATATGCGGATTTGAATGATCCGCAGACACTAAATCTGTACGCCTATGTTCGTAATAATCCGTTAGCTCTCACAGATCCGGATGGCCATGGTTTCTGGATTGGCTGAGAGGGGTAGCATGCTCGGCTGGAATGGAAGGCATGTGCGTTAAGCAGGAGACAAAAAAGCAGGAAGATCCCAAAGTAGAAAGAGAGGAACTGATTGAAGCCCAGGATGATGCGCGAAGTAACCCTGCTTTTCAGCCCAGTGCAAGCATGACACAATGTAATCAAGCTACCTGTTTCGTTGCAGAGCGAAAAGATGCGCCAATGCAACCATTGATCGATAAAAGCGGAAATCCCGTCAGGGCAAATCAGCAGGCTCAAAACCTTGAAAAATCAAACCAATATCGCGGAGTTACTCGTGAGGAAGCTCAGAGGATTGCCGATCAAGGTGGCTTGGTTATCGTCGCATATGAGAATACAGGAGGCGGTTCTGGGCATACTGCAACGGTGAGGCCGACGGGAGTGCAGGGTGATAGCCCGCCCCGGGGAGGACGCGGCCCTCTGATTAATGACATCGGGAGGAGAGTCCGTGTTCAGAATGAGAATTTCACATTCCGAAAAGGAACAGAAGTCCGTTACTACACTCCCAGGAGGCAGCCGTGAAGCGAATGATTCTATGCATTTTCCTTATTTCCTTATTCTCGGCATGTGCCGAGGCAACTTCATACGACGGTAAATGGTGGAATGCAGTATCCAAGGATGAAAGGACCGGATTCCTCGCTGGTTACATCGATTGCGCAGTCTATGATGCCGGACAGAAGAACATGGCTGACGCTTCCTGGGACCTACTCGAACCTAGGATCACAAAGTTTTATCGTGGGAATGCATCAGATCTTATGAAACCGGTAGCTACAGTTCTTGTGCAACTCAGCTCACAGGGAAGTCCACAAAAACCAAAAGATGGTGAGAGTTATTCTGAGAAGCACGGAATATTCGATGGCGAGTATTGGCGACAATTATTGGACGATGAGAGGCTTGGTTTTGTTGAAGGCTATATGGTATGCCAGAAGCAATATAAGAAGCCTGCCGCATCTCTCTCTCATGAGGCTAAATGGTATGTCGCCCAAATCTCGAAGTGGTATGGTATCCAGCCCAATGATCCCAGCGAGATAAACGAAAAACGTAGCTCGAAAAAAATAGCTGACGTGTTGTACTCTTTCAAGGATTAGATGGACGGGCACCGCTTTCTTCGGTTTACAGCATTCCCCTCATGACTGTTCCCCAACTCCGAGAGCGGTGCTTCGAAACGGAGATTGATCCGGTTCGCCACAAGGGGAGTGACGGAAAATCTGGAATTGGGTGCCTTCCAATTCCAGACGCAATACTTCCAACCGATTTTTAAATCGGTTGGAAGCGGCAACAAATAGGCAACACGTTGCCGCTTTGTTGCCTGTCCCATTTGCGTGCTGTCGTGATGCATGAAATTTTTGCCGTTTCGGGAGTGAATTTATCGAAAGACACCATCCTAAGGCTTTGCCTTAAAGTTCGCGTGAGGTCGCGCGGAGAGGAAATAAAGCGGAAATGCGTTTCCACTCGGGAAAGGGCTATTCTCAATGAAGGCGGGATTTACGGTTCAGATAAATCTCGGGAAAGGAATCAGGCGGTTCTGAGCAAGGAAGCTTCGACGGCGTCGGGAACGGAGATGAGAACGAACAAGTCTTTGGGGTAGAGATAATCCACGCCGCTTTCATCGATGATCCTGATGTCGCCGTCTATATCGGCTTCCGGATCCGGGAGCACGCGGTAGATCTTGTGGCGTTCCAGAGACGCGGCATAGCCCTCGTTTTTGAGGCAGACAACAAATCCCGGTTTGGTTTTCTTTAAGTTGCGCATAGGTTTCCATTATTCGAGATAATGTTTCCGTTTGAACTCTTTTCTGCGTCTTGTACCGAAAGCCGGACACGAGCCGTCGCCGGCCGGGGAATTATATTTACCCGTATCTTTTGAGAAACGTTCAGGTTGTACGACCCAATCAAGTTTGGTGTGCCGATATCACCTATATTCGGATGAGCCGCGGCTTTGTGTATCTCTACGCCATTCTAGACTGGTATTCCCGGCGAGTGCTTTCCTGGAGACTTTCGAACACGCTGACAACGGACTTCTGCCTGGACGCACTGGAGGAGGCTGTTGCGCTCTATGGCTGCCCCGATATTTTCAACACGGATCAAGGCAGCCAGTTCACGAGCGGCGAATTCACAGGGGCTCTCAAAAAGGACGAAATCCAGATAAGTATGGATGGCAAGGGCTGCTGGCGGGATAATGTTTTTGTAGAACGTCTTTGGCGCACTATCAAGTATAATCACGTATATCTGTATGCCTATGACTCGATGAAAGAAGCCAAAGAACATTTGAAGGTGTATCTGACGTTTTACAATGCGGAAAGGCCTCATCAATCGCTTGACAGCAAAACTCCTGATGAGGTTTGTTTTGGACTTGCGGGCGCCAAAATGGAGGCGGCGTGAGTCATGGCGGGGCCGGGCGCCACGCTTCCAGCCTGCGGTTTCCAGCGTGCCGCCCGGCTTTGGAATACAGCGTTTCGAAGGCAGGAGACATCTCCATAAGAAAGGCATCCACCATGGTGCGGATAGCTCTCAAAGGATGGTCCTTGGGAACACGCTTTTCCGCCGAAATGTAACTGAACATCCAAGCTTGCTTTTCATCCGTTTCGCGCATCGATTTCCTCCTCAACATTTATATGCGTCTGAGGAGACAATTCCTATTGCGCAATTTGGGATGCAAATGGCAACTTTTTCAGCATTCTGCTAGTGGAGGCAGTCATGAATATCCGTTGGTGTTTAACAGCAAAGATTGTTTGCTCGTTGTTGCTGGTCTTTTTGTTGACCTCGAATCACGATTTCGGTCGGTTGCGGGCTATGCAGAGCCAGCCTCAGTCAGAGAAAGTTGAGATCCGGATGAGCTTTCTTGATGCCGCGAGCTTCTATGAACATCAACTGGAAGAAAAGAGACGGGATGGGACGCTCGATCAGGAGGAATTTCGCCGGCTGATAGAGCGGATCGCTGTCAATTACACAATGGGCGGAAAATTGAAAAAAGCGAAAGGCACTTTCGAAAAAGCGATTAAGCAGGACCCTGAGTATCCGATGTTTTATTACTATCTTGCCTGCACGTATGGCGAAATGGGCAAGATGAAGGAAGCGCTGCAACAGCTCCGCGCCGCCCACCGGCACAAGAAGGATACGAAACTGCCGGATGCGCTTCGCGACAGTTCATTTGAAAAGTTTGCAAACGACCGGAAGTTTGTTGAAGCGGTACAGGAGATGCAAAAGCCATAAATTGCGCGTTGCTTGTGCGGCGAACGGTTTTTGGAAGGTTTTGGCTATTTAACGAGGCGTGAGCCGACGACATGCGCAAATACGATGCCGACGGTAAAGTTGTTCATGAGGATCAGTGGTAACGGGACAACGTAAGCGTCAACGACAACAACCCCGATAATCCGCGACGAGAATTCGGGGGCGGGTCGCAAAATAGAGATCCAGACGGCGCAGAAGTCGCCGGCCCAAACGGGGGCACGGCAGCGCAACGCAACAGTGGCGGCGAACGGTTCTATATAAGCGTCAATTCTTCCACACGGGATGGTTACGGCAGCGTCACATTCGATGGCAGCAGTGCTTTGAGGGTGACATCGTCACGGGAATCCAGGTTGGGTAGGATCTCAAACAGGAGATTGAGGTAGGCGTACGGGTTCAGCCGATTTTCCCTGGCAGTTTCAATGATGCTGTAGATGGTGGCACTGGCCCGGTCACGCAGGAAGAATGAATTTACAGATAATATGTTGCTTTGCCTTTGGTCTTACGTCGCAAGATTTAAGCGAATATGGATGAGCGGCGACCTTTGAACCCGGCAAGATTGGAAATGAAAATGTTCGAGTACTGGTAAATCCTAATCAGATGAGCATTGCAAATAGTCGGCTCAGCCCGAACACTGTCTTAGGATACAAGAAATGGGAAGGTCAAGATGAGAGTCCTGCATGGACGGTAAGGCCGGTCACATCAGGCGTAGCTGCGTGGCACGAATTCGGTCATTCTTGGGGATTCATCAACGGCCGAACAAATTTCAAACTGACCAACAAAGAAGCAATTGATTGGGAAAACCGAATGCGCCAACAGCTTTACGGGCCATTTGGACCGAACAATGCACCGCGGATTCAGCATTAGGAGAGAGTCTATGGGCATGAAGAGACTTCCCCTGTTCTTCTTCATTGGTGGAATGGTTTTTAAAGCTCTTCTGGTGCTGCTATGGAGATTCTTTCAACCTGCGGGCATAGGCAGACTTCTCATAAGGTATGATCCGGTCGGGTCTTGGCTTGCGGAGTTTTTGACTCCACTGGTTTTCGATCAGCGTAGATTTGCTCCTACACCTGCTGAAGCCCTGTTTTATGAGTTGGTTCTCATTCTCGCTTTTGGTCTGCAATGCTTATTGCTGGGCATCATAATTTCGAGAATCTGGCGATGGATCCACCGACGATATGGTGAAGCGCCGATATAGCAATCTCGATCTGAATTTGTTGCCGTCCGGAGAGGAATTGAGGACCGTATCTCCAATGCTGAAATCCTGCAGCCTTCGGGCTCCGATTCCTTCAGGCGCGCCCATTTCCCCGACTCGGAGTTGGGTGCTTCGAAACGAAGATTGATCCGGTATGCGATGAGGAGAGTGATGGAGATATGGGAACAGGCTATGTAATCCCTGAATTGCGTTTATGACTTCCGCATATGGATATGATTGATCCTGGATCGTGCTTATCGGCGCAATTTTTCCCTCTCTCCTGTGATTTCACCGGCAAAGAACGGGATGCCGAGACGGGGCTGGACTTCTTCCTTGCCAGATACTACAGCGGAGCTGGTGGGCGCTTCATGAGCCCTGATCTGCTCGGGGGACGAATACTCGATCATCAGACCTTGAATCAATATAGCTACGTCAGGAACAATCCTCTGAATCTCGTTGATCCGACGGGAATGTACATATGCGACGCAACGGGTAAGGAGTGCGAGGACTTTGAGAAATCTCGTCAACAAAACCTTAAGTCAAAGGAGGAGGATGTTGTCCGCGCAGCAGAAGCGTATGGAGATCCAACTGTGGATAATGGCGTCACGATAAAAGATGGAGATCCGCCGGGCAAAGGACGAGACGGCAACACGACTCACGATCTCCGCGTCGACCCCAACGATCCGAATAAATTTCAAGCCGTGGAGACGGTTACAATAAGGTCCGGACTGAGTGGTTCCGCCTTGGACGCGGCGGGGGCCCATGAGGGCAGTCACGTAGCGGACGCACAGGGGTTTGTAGCCACCATTACCATGCAAGGAGATTTCGATGTTTCCAAGAATCTAACATCTTATCAGAGCGAACTCCGAGCATACATGGTTACCAATTCGGTTCTAACCGCAGGGAACGCCAAATTAGGATACGGTGACTGCGGGCTTTCAGGGAAATGCGTACTTGGTGCCGGGATTGCAAGCCCCCAAGCGGTTCAAACGATCAATCAGCTCCTCGCCAATCCGGCGAACCGATATGGCATAGCGCCCAACTACGGGGTGATACCTGCGAACCAAGGTCCTCGATTGTATCCATCACTCACCACTCCGAGATAATGGGAGGTACGTTATGTCCGCGCGGCTACTAATCTTCGTCTTTCTTTTGCCGATCTATGGATATAGCCAGAAAATATCGCAAGTTCAAGGGAATATGGGCACCCATTATCCCAGGGTGATCCGGGGAGAACTGCCTCTATATCCGCCCGTTGCGCACACTGCACACATAAGTGGGACGATTGACATCGAGGTTACCGTCGAGAAAGGTGTCGTAACATATGCAACTGTTAGGTCCGTTGATGTCCAGATCATCGACCCCTCAAACCGCGCTGTTTACGACGAACAGGCCAGGATTAAGGCAGGCCGAAGCCTTTCAAATCCTTCCGTCGAAAACGTGAAGACCTGGCGCTTTACGTCAGAGGACCGAGCTGTCTTCATGGTGAGATACATTTACCGAATCCAAGGAGAGGCAACACCCCAGGCTGAGAATCAGAGGATCGAACTCGATCTGCCGCATGTTGTAACGGTAATAGCAAGGCCATTCAAGCCTGGCTGCAGCGGTTGCGGTGCCGAGAACCCGGATGGGTAACGATGTGCCAGCGATCGACTGCGACGGGAAGGGTGACAGTCACCAGCGTCCCCAGCCCCGGATCGTGCTCAGGATTTCATGTATGATGTAAGACCTGTATGTATGACGAACTCTGGGCGTTGCTCCTCAATGCAGTGTTCGGCATTTTCGCGAGATTTCACCGGCAAAGAACGGGATGCGGAGACGGGATTGGATTACTTCGGGGCAAGATATTATTCTGGCGCGCAGGGAAGGTTCCTATCCGTTGATCCAGGAAATGCAGGAGCCGTAAACGAAGATCCTCAAAGCTGGAACGCCTACGCATATGCGAGGGACAATCCCCTAAAGTATGTCGATCCTAATGGGGAACTATATCTTATCTGTAGCCACTCGAACCCGAATGAATGCAAAATTTCCACGGGAATTATTCATTGGGGGCTGCTAGACTGATACCTCATGAAACCGCCCATTCCCCCCACCGCCCTCACCATTGCCGGCTCGGACCCCTCGGGGGGAGCCGGGATCCAGGCGGACCTTAAGACGTTCCACCAGAGGGGGGTGTACGGGGAAGCCGTCCTGACCCTGGTGACGGTCCAGAACACTATGTGCGTCGCCGACGTGGAGGTGCTCTCCCCCTCGCTGGTCGGCGCCCAGCTTGACGCGGTGCTCGGGGACATCCCCCCGGGGGCGGCCAAGACGGGGGCGCTGGGGGATTCGGCCGTCGTCGAGCTCGTCGCCCGCAGGGCGCGGTCGTTCGCCTTCCCGCTGGTCGTGGACCCGGTGATGATCAGCAAGCATGGGGCCGCGCTCATGACCGCCGAGGCGCGGCGGGCGCTCGGCTCGTTGCTGCTCCCGGAAGCGTTCCTGGTCACGCCCAACCTCGCCGAGGCGGCGGAACTGGCCGGCATGCCGGTCGACGACCTCCCCTCCATGAAGGAGGCGGCCGCACGGATCGCCTCGCTCGGGGTGGAGGCGGTGCTGGTCAAGGGGGGGCACCTGGAGGGGGATGCCGTGGACCTGCTCCTGTACCGGGGCGAGATCGCCCTCTACCGCGCTCCCAGGATCGAGACCCGGAATACCCACGGGACGGGATGCACCTTTTCGGCCTGCATCACCGCGGAGCTTGCCCGCGGGCGTACGCTGGCCGAGGCCGTGGGTACGGCCAAACAATTCATCACCCGTGCCATCGAAACCGCCCCCGGGCTGGGCGGCGGGGCGGGGCCGGTGAATCACCATGTGCGGGTCGAGCCGTGATTCCGGTCCGGCCCGTACATTCCAACGACCGCAGGAGACAGCTGAATGACCGACACACCGCAACGACCGCTCAAGGCCTACCGCAACCACGCTTTCCTCCATGGTGACGACGCGCGCGTCATCCGGATTATCAGCGAATATCTCGAGCCGGCCAGCCGCCTGAACCGTCATCGCATCCACGACACCATCGTCTTTTTCGGCTCCGCCCGGATCGTGCCGCCGGAGGAAAGCCGGAAGCGGCTGGAAGAGGTGCGCCGGCGCGCGGCATCCGGGGAGGAGATCGAGCGCGCGGAGCGGATGGTCCGGCTGTCCCGCTACTACGAGGACGCCGCGGTCCTGGCCGGGTTGATCGTCGACTGGGCCAAGACGCTCAACGGCAGCCTGAAGCGCATGGTGGTCTGCTCGGGAGGAGGGCCGGGAATCATGGAAGCGGCCAACCGCGGCGCCGCCCGCGCCGGGGGGCAGTCGCTCGGGTTTTCGATCAGCCTGCCGATGGAGCAGTCGGTCAACGACTACATCCCCAAGAACCTCGCTTTCGAGTTCCACTACTTCTTCATGCGCAAGTTCTGGTTCGTCAGCCTGGCCAAAGCCATGGTCATTTTCCCCGGCGGCTTCGGGACCATGGACGAGGCGTTCGAGACGCTCACCCTGGTCCAGACCGGCAAGGCGGGGAAGAAGATGCCGGTCGTGATCTACGGGACAGAGTACTGGAAGGACGTCGTGAACGTAGAGGCCATGGCCCGCTGGGGGACGATCTCGCCCGAGGACCTCGATCTCATCTACTTCTGTGATGATCCGCAGGAGGCGTTCGATTACCTGAAGCGCGAGCTCACCCGGATCTACAACCTTTAGCCCGGACCGCCGCCCGTTGGACAAGGCCATCGACATGGAAGAGTTTCTGCTGGAACGCCGCTACCCGGAGGAGGCCCCCTCCCCACGGGATCACCGTCATGCCACCGAGCGCGACCGGGACCGGATCCTGCACAGCTCCGCCTTCCGCAGGCTGCAGGGGAAAACACAGGTGTTCGGGATCGGGCAGGCCGATTTCTACCGCACGCGCCTGACTCACAGCATCGAGGCCTCCCAGATCTCCCGGGCGATCGCCCACAACCTGCTCTTTGAGCAGCCGCAGCTCGGGCCGTGCCTGACCCCCGAGCTGGCGGAGGCGGTCGCGCTGGCGCACGACCTGGGGCACCCCCCCTTCGGGCACGCGGGGGAGCAGGCGCTGGATGCGTGCATGCGGGAAGTCAGCCGCGGAGCGAAGCTGCGCGGGAAGCAGGGCTTGCGCTTCGAGGGGAACGCCCAGACCTTTCATGTCCTGGTGTCCGCCGAACCGAAATCCCCCGCCTACGCCGGGCTGAACCTGACCCGGGCGACGCTTTCCGGGGTCATGAAGTATCCCTACGAGCAGGGTGCCGGCAACGACAAGTTCATCTTCACCTCGGACCTCCCGACGGCCCGGTGGGCCCTCCGGCGCGGGGGGGGAGTCCTGAAGGCTCCGCGGCGGGGGGCGCAGGCGCGGCCCCGTACCTCCATCGCCTGCCAGATCATGGACTGGGCCGACGATTGCGCCTATTCGGTGCACGATGTGGAGGACGCGCTGCAGGCGAAGTTCCTGCACCCGGGGGACCTGGGGCAGGCGCGCTTCGTCCGCAGGGTCCTGGCGCATTACGAGGAAACCCGGCAGCAGGAGGCGGTTCCCCGGCTGACGCTCGCGGAGGTGAAGGAGCGGCTCGGCGACCTGAGACGCAGGATCCTCCCGTCGGACATGGGGGACGAGCGCGCCGAGCGGAAATCGGCCATGCGCAACATCCTCAACGACCTGATCACTTCCGTTTCGGTCGAGCGGCGCGCGGGGAGCCGGCGCGCCGATTTCGCCTGGCAGCTCGTGGTCCCGGCCGAGTCCCGCATCCTGTCGGTCCTCTGCAAGGCGGTCATCTGGGAGGCTGTGATCACCGATCCCCGCGTGGCCGCCGTCAGCACGAAAGGGAGGGAAATCCTGCGGGAGCTGTTCCAACTGCTGCTGGAGGAGGTCCTGGAGAAGAAGAGCGTGGCGCTCTTCCCGCGCTACTACCGTCCGATCATCGAGGGGTGCCTCGACGGGGGCCCCGGGGCGGCGGCGCGCGAGGTCTGCAACTTCCTCGCCCTCCTGACCGACATGGACGCGCTCAGGCTGCACGCCCTGCTGCGCGGGTCCAAGCCCTCCTCGATCTTCGATTTCATCTGACTTCCGGTTCGGGGGCGACGGGGGGCGCCGGACGCCACCCGAAGGCATTGCCCCACAGGGTGGAAGCCCACCACCCGGCCGCCTCCCCCCAGCCGAGCGGGGACGATTCCACCCGCACGAGCCCCCGCTTTACAGCCGCGATGATCGATGATACCTCGGGCTCCGCGTAGATCCAGGTGAAGGTGCGGTCGAGCTGCCACAGGTAATGGATGTCCCCGAACCCCACCAGCGGCTTCTGCGCCGCGCGGGCGCAGGCGACCCCCCGGCGGTTGAAATCGATGCCCCGGACCCGGAAGCCCGAATACTCCACGGCGTCGAAGACGTCGAGGTTGCATGTCAGCCGCTTCCCGAGGCTCATGGGTCCCGGGTAGAAGGGGTGCGGGGCGATGACGAGCGTGTCTTTGCCGGAACGGGCGCGGATCTTGGCCAGGGTGTCGAGGTTTTCCGGGGCGGTGCGGAAATTGTAGACCAGGATGTGGCGTCCCCCCTCGGCGGCCACCTCCATGCCGGGGAGCAGGACGATGCCCCGGGCGCGGGCGTATTCCGCCAGGCCCGGCGTCCAGATGTCCAGGTTGTGGCAGGTGATCGCCAGCACCCGGTAACCCAGTTCGGCCGCCCGCCCGATCAGCTCCTCGGGCGAATGGGGGCAGATGCGGCAGTCCGTGGGGTCGAGGCTGCAGTGGGCGTGCAGTTCAGCCTTGAGCCAGCGTGCGCGGGAGTTCCCGCCGTCGGTCATTTCCATGTCGCTCATGTCCCGAAAAATATATCAGCCAGGGGCCGCCCGGGCAAACGGGTCCGGGCCCCGTTCACTCTATCGGCCGGCGGCCGGTCCCCGATGCGCAATTTGCGCCCGCGTCCCCGTAAAAAGAGGGTGGGCGATTGACTTCCCGCGCCGCCTTTTATAGGATTTTTCTCTTCTGGACATCAATACGAACCCTGGTGCTTGGAAAGGCGGACTATATGTCGGATCAGAAAATTCCCTCCCGGTCGGAAGATTTCTCGGAATGGTACAACACTCTCGTCCTGCGGGCGGAACTGGCCGACTACGCGCCGGTGCGCGGGTGCATGATCGTGCGCCCCTACGGGTGGGCCCTGTGGGAGAATATCCAAAAAGCGCTCGACAGCCGCTTCAAGGCGACGGGGCATGTGAACGCCCAGTTCCCCCTGCTCATTCCGCAGAGCTTCATCGAAAAGGAGAAATCGCACGTGGAGGGCTTCTCCCCGGAACTGGCGGTCGTGACGCACGGGGGGGGGGAGAAGCTGGAGGAGCCCCTGGTGATCCGTCCGACCTCGGAGACCATCATCGGGCACTCCTACGCCCGGTGGATCCAGTCATACCGGGACCTGCCGCTGTTGATCAACCAGTGGAACAACGTGTTGCGCTGGGAACTCAGGACCAAGCTGTTTCTGCGCACGCTCGAATTCTTCTGGCAGGAGGGGCACACGGCCCATGTCACCGCGGAGGAGGCCGAGGCCGAGACCCTGCAGATGATCGACATCTACCGGGACTTCGCCGTCAACGAGGCCGCCGTGCCGGTGATCGTCGGGCGCAAATCCGCGAGCGAGCGGTTCGCGGGCGCCGACGAGACCTACACGATCGAAGCGATGATGGGGGACGGCAAGGCGCTGCAGTCGGGCACCAGCCATAACCTGGGCCAGAACTTCGCCAAGGCTTTCGAGATCAGGTACCTGGATCGGAACGGGGTCCTGCAGCACTGTTGGACCACCTCCTGGGGGGTGTCCACCCGCTTCATCGGCGCCATCATCATGGTGCACGGGGACGAGCAGGGGTTGATCCTGCCGCCGCGGCTCGCCCCCTGGCAGGTCGTGATCGTCCCCATTTACAAGAACGATGAAGAAAAGGCCGCGGTGCTGGAGGCGGCCCGCCGGGTGCGTGCGGAGCTCGGCGCTTTCCGGGTGATGCTCGACGAGAGGGAAGGCTCGAGTCCCGGCTTCAAGTTCAACGACTGGGAGATGCGGGGGGTTCCCCTGAGGATTGAAATCGGCCCGAAGGACGTGGCCAAGGGGACGGTGGTGCTCGCCAGGCGCGACCAGCCCGGACGGGAGGGGAAATCGTTCGTCCCGCAGGAGGGGATCGCCGCGGCGGTCGACCGGATGCTGGCGGCGATCCAGAAGGCGTTGTACGAGCGCGCGCTCGCTTTTCGCGAGGCCCGTACCGCCGATCCCGCGGACTACGCCGAGTTCAAGTCCGCCGTGGAGCGGGGGTTCGCCTTTTCCTACTGGTGCGGCGACGCCGGGTGCGAGAAGCGCATCAAGGAGGAGACCAAGGCGACGCTGCGCTGCATCCCGCTCGAGCAGCCCTCCGGTGGGGGGCGCTGCATCTGCTGCGGCGCCCCGGCCGGGGAGAAGGCCTATTTTGCCAAGGCGTACTGACCCGGGCTATCTCATGGCGCGCGCGAACCGGTCGGCCGATTCGTAGTTCATGTAGGGGTTGTTCCGCTTCTGCTCCCCCAGGATCGAAGTCGGGCTTCCCCCGTAGTCGTGGCCGGGGTAGAGGAGGGTGGAATCGGGGAGTTCCCTCAGCGTCCGGCAGAGGCTGCGCCACATTTGTTTCGCGTCTCCTCCCGGGGTGTCCACCCGCCCGCAGGCATCCACGAAGAGCGTGTCCCCCGAGAAGAGGCATCCTTCCACCAGGAAGCATTGCGATCCGGGGGTGTGCCCGGGGGTATGCAGGCACTGGACCGCGAGATCCCCCACCCGGACGATCTCCCCGTTCGACACGGTGTGGATGCCGTGCAAGCGGGCCTCCAGCCCTCCCAGGTCGATCCCGAAGGCGCCCGCGAACCGCCGCACGTAGGCCAGTTCCTCCTCGTGCAGGACCACCTCGGCCTCGATCTCCGCAAGCAGCGGCTCGAGAGCGTTGATGTGGTCGGGGTGCCCGTGGGTGAGCAGGACGTGGCCGATCCGAAGGCCGGCCGCCTGTGCCCGCCGGAGGATGGCCGGAGCGTCCCACGCTGGGTCCACGACCGCCGCCGTGCGTGATGACGGGCATCCGACCAGGTAGACGAAGTTCATCATGGGGCCGATTTCCATCTGGTGAACAATGACACTCCCGGGTTTCATGGCTCCTCCTCCCTTCAGTATATAGGGAACGCGGGGAGTTTTCAGGTATCCGCCCCGGGGAAAAAACTGGTATACAGGGAGCATGCCGGACAGGGAAACCCACCCGAAACTGGTCGAGGCCTGGTTGCGTTTTCACCGGGACGAACTCTGCCAGAAGCTCGACTCCGTCTTCGTTTTCGATGGCGCGGGAGTGGAAATCTGGTGCGTCGTCGAAAGCCGGCGGCATTACGAGCGGCTCCAGCGGTTGTTCGAGCCGCTCCGGGGGGCTTTCCGCGTGGACCTGTACCCGACCTGGCCGACGCCGGACTGGAAGAAAAAAATGGAGGATCCCCCTCCCAGCCTCTGTGAAAACCGCGAGTTGCGGGCTTACCTGGAGGACCCGTTTCTGCGCTTCGAGAGGACCATGGAGAATTTTGCGGGCCGGGGGGCGATCTTCCCCCCTGACGAGGTGCTGAAGCGGAGGCTGCTGGCCTACGCCGAGCAGCTCCTCGGGTGGAGCGAAAGGATCCGGCGCTACGGGTCGGATCTGCCTGGACTGGTGTCGGTCGCCGCCGACCCGGAGCGCTCCCCGCACCTGAGAAAGACGGCGGGGAGCGTCTGCCGCGCCCATGCTCGGAACCTGGCGAAGACGGTGCGCAGGATGAAGAAGGAACTGGCTTACGCGATCCCACGGGCCGGGCGGGAGCCTGTCGATGCTGCAAGCCGGGCGCCCCGGGGGGGCGACGCGGGAGAGGGGGGCGAGGCTGTCGCCCGGGCCGCCGGGGAGGTGTTCCGGGGCGTGAAGCGCTTCCTCTACCCCGAGCGGCACACCGTGGCGGTGGATGACTTGCGCAGTCCGGGACTGCTCGAGTCTCTCGGGGATCTCGAAGAGGCGGCGGCGCGCCTGGAAATACTGCTCGATCGGATCCGGCCCTCGTGACCGCCGCGGGCCGGCGGGAGATGACATGACGCCTGTGCCGGAATCGGAATCGCACCCGCTCTGGATGGAAAACCTGCGCCGGTACGACACCCTGGCGGCGCTTTACCGCTCCCCCTTTTTTGCCGATTGGGGGGAGCGGATCGAGCGGTTCCTGTCCACCCCGCAGGTTGTTCCTCTTCCCGGGGCGGTCCCCCGCCTCGGCTCCTTCCTCCGGGTGGTCTCGTGGAACGTGGAGAAGGGGAAGCGGTTTGAAGGGGTCGCCCGCCTGTTCGAGTCCGACGGGATCCTCCGGTGGGCCGACCTGGTCCTGCTCAACGAGGCGGACCATGGCATGAACCGGTCGGGAAACAGGCACGTGGCTCTCGATCTCGCCCGGCGGCTCGGGATGCACATGGTGTTCGCCCCCGCCCATTTCGAGTTGACGAAGGGGGTCGACGAGGACCTCGCACTCCCGGGGGAAAACCGCGACAGCCTGCAGGGGAACGCGATCCTCTCCCGTTACCCGATCGAGGAGGCCCACGTGGTCCCGCTCCCCGTTTCCTTCGAGCCGTACGAGTTCCACGAAAAGCGTTACGGCCGGCGCCACTGCCTGTGGGCGCGGCTGAGGCTCCGGAACGGCTTCCTCTGGGCTGGAACCACCCACTTCGAGTTGCGCAACACCCCCGCCGACCGCGCCGCCGCGATGCGCCACATCCTCGAACATCTGCCCGGCGGCGGGGATGATGCCTGTCTCCTGGGCGGAGATCTCAACACCAACACCTTCGGGCGCGGGACCGCGGGGCGTACGCTCAAGGCGGCGGCGCGCCTGCTGCTGCTCCCTCCATCGCGGGTCAAGCGGCAGCTGCTGCACCCGGATTCGGGACGGGAACCCCTCTTCGCGGAGCTCCGGCGCGCAGGATTCGAGTGGAAGGGTTTCAGCGGGGAGGGGGAAACGGCCCGCGCCCCCCTGGGTTCGCTGGAAGAGGCGCACTTTTTCCCCGGGCCGCTCGGCCGTCGACTGCTCCGCCGGCTGGATGCCTACGAGGGGTATCTCGGGCTCAAGCTGGACTGGCTCCTGGCCAGAAATATCCGGGGGCTGTGCGCCGGGCAGGCCAGGGACGGGGCGGCGGGGGTGGAAGCGCTCGACCCCGGATGCCGGGAGGCGCCGCACACCGGTCCCGCCCGCCTGTCGGACCATTTGCCCATTCACGCCGATCTCGATCTGGCATAATGGGGATTCCACCCGAAGAGAGAAAAGTCCCCCGAAGGGAGAAAGGGTCCTATGAGCCGAAGCGAAAGGTTTTTGAAGGCGTGCCGCGGGGAGGCCGCCGACTGTACCCCGGTCTGGTTTATGCGCCAGGCCGGGAGATACATGAAGTCGTACCAGGAGATCCGCGCCCGGTACCCCCTGATTGAAATGTTCCGCACTCCCGGGCTCGCGACCGAGGTCACCCTGCAGCCCGTCCGTGCCTTCCCGATCGACGCGGCCATCATCTTCGCCGACATCCTCCTCCCGCTGGAGGGGATGGGCATCGGGTTCGAGTTCACCGACAGCCACGGCCCCGTCATCTCCAGGCCGGTGCGCAGCGCCGGGGACATCAAGGCGCTGAGGGTGGCCGACCCCGAGGAAGACCTGGGCTACGTGCTCGAAGCAGTGCGCAACGTGAGGGGAGAAATCGACGGGAAGGTGCCGCTCATCGGATTTGCCGGCGCCCCCTTCACCCTGGCCGGTTACGCGATCGAGGGGGGAGGGTCTTCCAACCATCTGCTGACGAAAAGGGTTATGTACGAGCAGCCGGAGGCCTGGGATCTCCTGATGGACAAGATGTGCCGGACGCTGATCCCCTTCCTGAAGGCGCAGGTCCGGGCCGGGGCCCAGGTGGTGCAGCTGTTCGATTCCTGGGTGGGCTGCCTCGACCCGTCGGACTACGAGCGCTACGTTCTCGAGCACACGCGGAAGATCTTCCGGGAACTCCGGGCGGAGGGGATCCCTTCCATCCACTTCGGGACCGGGACCGCGGGGCTGCTCCCGCTCATGGCGCAGGCGGGGGGGGACGTCATCGGGGTGGACTGGCGCCTGACGCTGGGCGAGGCCTGGCGGCTGGCGGGGCCGGGGGTGGGCATCCAGGGGAACCTCGACCCGGCTGCGCTACTGGCCCCCGGGGAGGTTCTGGCCCGCAAGGCGGCCGAGGTGCTCGATTCCGCCGCCGGCCGTCCCGGTCACATCTTCAACCTTGGGCACGGGATCATGCCCCCAACACCCGAGGATGCGGTTCGGGCCGTGGTGGATCTGGTGCACGAGCGCTCCGCGGCCGCTAATCGAACACAACCGTCTGCAGGGAAGTGATCTCGATGGTCTTCCCGCAGCGCGGATTTCGGCACCGGACCTTGTCGTCGAGCCGGATGCGGTAATCGCGGGCCTTGGCATATTTCGCCCGGTCGCGTTCATCCGCTCCGCGCGGCAGCGTCGCTTTCTTCGTCCTCCGGCGCCAGCGGACGGGGTATTCCAGCGAGGTCCGGCATTTCGGACAATAGATCGTGGCGGTTACGGTTTCGTCTTTTTCGTTGAAAAGGTCACGTTCTTCCATGGGAAGGTATTATATGCTTCAATCTTTCCGGCGGCATCAAGAACTTGCCCCGCACGCAAAATAAGAGCTCGGGGCTCGCAATCAGGGGCGCCCGCCGACGCGCCGCCGACGGTTTGCTTCTGGAACAGGAGATTATGGGATTCATCCGCAGGCTCTTTTCATCCCCATCCGGACCCACGCCGCGCCAGATCCGGAAGGGGCTCAAGCAGGTCACCCAGATGCACGGCGAGGCGGGGACGCGGGTCGCCGCCATGGAGCGGCTGGCTTCCTGGCGTACGCCGGAGGCCGCCCAGGCGCTGCTGCGACGGTTCACCGTCCAGACGCCCCAGGCCAGTATGGACTTGGAGGAGAAACAGTACGCGGTCAAGCTGATCGCCGGCATGGGGGAAGCGGCCGTCGAGCCGATCCTGCAGTATCTCAGGACGGAGCCGGATGTGACCCACCCCGTCCGGGCTCTCGAGGAACTCCTTCCGCCCGAGGAATTCCTCGGCGCGCTTCTCGATATCCTCTCCGGGATGGCGGACGAGTACACCCGCTGGCCCGAGGCCAAGGCGGTACTTATCGGCTACCTGCCCGATGAGGCGTTCTCCCGGGTCGCGGATACGGTGCTGCGCTTCATCGACGATGACGATGACGACGTTTCGATCGCGGCCATCGATTATCTCGCCCGCAACGGGGACGAATCCATTCGCGAAAAGCTGCTGGAATCGTTCCTGGCGGCCGAACACCGCCCCAGGGTGCGGGGGAGGATCCTGGACCATTTCTGCGAACTGGGGTGGCCCGTCAGGGGATATCGCAAGAGGATGGAGGAGGCGATCAGTCTCCCCTACTACCTGACGGCCAAGGGGATCGTCAAGCGCCGGACCAATCCGGAATCCTGAATCCGCCGGTCATTGTCCCCCGAAGAACGATTCGAGCGCCTGGTTGAACGCCTGCGGTTTTTCCAGGAACATGGCGGAGCCGGTCCCTGCGATGATCTCGAGCCCGGACCGGGGGACGTTTTTCGCGAGATACTCCCCCAGCGCGCGGTTTTCCGGCGTGGCGACAAAGAGGCTGGGAACGGTGATGTGCCGGAGGTCCTTCCTCCTGTCCCCGGTGACGAGGTCGAAATAGAGCGCCAGCGCCGCCGCCATGGGGGTTTTCAGGCTGGCCCGGGACAGCTGGGTGATCAACCTTTCGTTCGGACCCGATTTGAACAGCGCGCGGACGTAGCCGTCGGTCGCCTTGGCGCGGTCGTCCTGAAACTCCAGGAGCAGCTTCCGGGCCTGGTCCAGGGGGACGCCGGCGTAATCCTCCGATTGAAGGTACGCCGGGATGAAGTCGACGAATACGGCCATGTCGGGATCGATGGTTTCAGGGCTGGCCAGGTATTCCAGAAGAACCGTCCCCCCCGCCCCCCAGCCCACCAGGTAGGAGTGCTGGATCTTGAGCTCCTGCAGGAATGCATGCAGGTCCGCCGCCTGCTGGCGGCAGGTGTTCCCCAGTTCGGTCTTCGTGGTCTCCCCGTGGCCGCGCGGGTCCAGGGCCACCACCCGGAAACCGCGGGCGGAGAAGTAGGGGATCTGCTCCTGCCAGACCTCGGCCGGCATCGTCCAACCCGGGATGAAGACCAGGGTGCGCTCGCCCGAGCCCGCATCCAGGTAGCGTATCCTGAGATCCCCCACCTTCAGCTTCTTCTCCACCCACCCGGCGCCGTGGGCCTCGGAGATGAACGGCATGGTCATAATGATCAATCCCGTCCACAGCAAACCCGACCGTAGTCTCATATTCAGCATCCTCCCGCTTTTCCCTTCACTCCCCGTCCCACTGTCGTCCCGGAATCGCCCGCTGTCAATCTTGAATCGACGGCCGAGTCCCATTATATGTAACAAGGGGCTTCATTTTGACGTAATAACACAACGAAACCGGTCAGGCCGAGCCGGCTTCCGGATGCATCCGCCCCGACGGGGGGTGCCTCGAATTTTTGACAGGAGATAGGGTAAGACGCCATGCTTCGATTCCTGCTTGCCGCCCTGCTTGTGGCTGTCCCCCTGGCCGCGGGGCCGGCAAATGCCCAGGTTGTTGATTTCAAAAACTTTGTCTCGTTTCGGAATCTTGTTCCGGGGGTGGACTTTTTTGCCTCCAACCGCAAGAACGTTTCCCCCTACGAAAAGCCGGCGGCCGAAGCGATCGCGCGGATGAAGGAGTTGCTGGGCGACGACCTGCCCAAAGGGGCCGTCTTCATCTGCTCCAGCGTGCAGCAGAGGGATTCGGTTTACGAGCCCCGGGTCCTCCGCTCGGGCTACCGCTGGTCCATCACGGTGGTGACCGCCGAAGTCCGCACGCAGGAGGTACTGGAACGGATCAAGGCCCAGATGGGGGACAACATCCCGGCCGAGATCAGGGACCGGATCAGAAACCAGCCGCCGGAGATGATGGCCGATGCCGAGCAGCAGGCGGCGTCCACCCTGGCCCGGCAGATCGCCCACGCGGTGACCCAGACCGCCATGGATGAGAATCTCCGGTTCCGCTCCTCGCGGCTGGATGATATGGGCAAGAGCCCCCTGCCGGATTGGCTGGATATCGGGATCGCCTGGTATGCGGTGGGCGCCAAGGCCAACTTGGAGTTCCTGAACCAGAACATGGAGCAGACCTTTCCCATCGAAGATATCCTTTCCATGTCCCGTCCCTTTGTGGCATCGTCCTTCGACCAGGGGGGCGGCGGGTCCCGGGGCGGCGGTGGCGGGATGCCTGGGAACGGCGGAGGTTTCCCCGGCGGCGGTGGGGGGGGAGGTTTCCCCGCGGGTGGTTTCCCCGGCGGCGGGGCCCAGGGGGGACAGCGGGCGTCCCGGGGCGGCGGACCCCGGGGTGGCGGGTCCGGGGGTATGCCGCAGCGGGTGCTTCCCAAGGACGAGCAGGACCGGATGCTGTTCGACGGCCAGTCCAGCACCTTTTTCTTCTTCCTGATTGAGAAGGTGGGAATCGAAAAGGTCCGGGAACTGATCCGGTTGACGCGGGAAGGGATGGAAAGCCGGGAGTATCTCGAACGCCCGGAGGTGCTGGGGGGCGATTTCGGGAAGATCGAAGAGGAATGGGCTGCGTGGGTCAAAGCCCTGAGGTCCTAGGGCGGGAGCGTCGGCCGGGCCCAATCCACCAACCACAAACGGGATGTTGCGTGATGGGTATGGAAAACAAACAAAATACAATCACTGCGGGATTTCCGGCGCTGCTGGCGGCGGCCCTGGTCCTGGCCCTTTCGGTGGGGAATGCGCCGACCGCGTCCGCCCAGAACCCCGGGCTGCAGAGCAAGAAGGGTTCGGACCCGCTCCCGGCCGCGGCCACCAAGCCGGCCGAAGAGAAGCTGACGGCCTACGTCGTCGGCAGTGGGGAAGTCGTGAGGGAAGTCGTGCTCTCGGGGGAACTGAAGGCGCGGAATTCAACCCTGATCAACGCCCCGAGGATTCGGAGCAGCTTTTCCACCACCATCACCTACCTGGCCCCCGAGGGATCGATGGTGAAAAAAGGGGAGCGCATCGTGGAGTTTGACGATTCCTCCCTGCTGAGCCAGAAATCGGAGGTGGAGAGGACGCTGGACGAAGCCAAGCTGAACATCCAGAAGAAAAAGGCCGACCTGGAAGCGGAACGCTGCGACCTGCTCAATTCCCTGTCTCAGGCCGAATCCAGCCTGAAGCAGGACGAGCTGTACGGCAGGATCAGCAAGGACCTGCTCCCCGCGAACACCTACCAGAGATACCAGCTGAATATCAGCAAGTCGAAACTCGGGCTCCAGAAGGCCAGGGAGCAGATGGCCAACTTCGAAAAGAGCTACGCTTCGCAGATGGCGCTGGTGGAGATCAACCACTCCCAGGCGGAGATCAACCTGAAAAAAATCGAAAGCGACATGCAGATGCTGAAGATCGATGCCCCGCAGGACGGCATCCTGATCTACGGCGACAACTGGACGAGTAACCGCAAGGTCCAGGCGGGAGACAATATCTTCCCCGGGATGGAGGTCGCCAGCATCCCCGACCTGTCCAGCATGCAGGTGGTGGGCTTCGTCTACGATACGGAGTACAGCATCCTGTCGCCCGGGCTGCGCTGCAGCGTGAGGTTCGACGCGCTTCCGGGCTACGAGGTCGGGGGCGTCATCGAGTCCCTGACCAGCGTCGCCGGCCGCAAGAGCTTCGCGTCGGAGAAGAAGGTTTTCCAGACCATCGTTCGCCTGGACAAGGTGGACGTCGACAAGGTGAAGCCCGGGATGACGGTGCAGGTGGCCGTGCCCCTGGTCCTGGCTGAAAACGCCCCGGTGATTCCCAGGGATTACCTGGGGACGGACGACCAGGGGCTCCAGTTCGTGTTGAAAGGGGCGGACCTGAAGCAGGCGAAAAGAGAGTTCGTCCAGATCGGCGCCGTCGGGGACCGGCTGCTCGAGGTGGTCGCCGGCGTGAAGACGGGGGATCGGCTGATCCCGGCGCGGTATGATGCGGAGGTTTCCAGATGACCAGACAAAAGCAGATCCTCCTGCTGGCCCTGGTGGTGATCCTGGCGGGGGCGGGATATTGGTTTTATCGTTCCCGGGGCGGCGCCGCAAGCGTCGGCGACAAGGACCTGATTACGGCCCAGCGCGTCGATTTCCCCGTGGTCATCAGCGCCACCGGGGTGCTGGAAGCGTCCCGGAGCGTCAGCGTCGGTCCGCCCCAGATACGCCGCGAGCGGCGGTTCAAGCTGATGCGCATGGTGGATGAGGGGACTGTGGTGTCCGAAGGGGATTTCCTGATGGAGTTCGATACCTCGGAGATCATCTCCCGGCTGCGGGACGAGACCGCCAACTTCCAGCGCGTCCAGGAGGAGCGGCAGAAGAAGCGGTCCGACACCGACATCCAGCTCAAGAACCTGAAGCTGTCGCTGGAGCAGGCGAAGTCCGACCTGGAAAAGCTGGAGGTCAAGCTGAGTTCCCAGGTCGATCTCGTCAGCGGGATCGAAATCGAGCAGACGCGGATCCAGCGGGACGCCGCGAAAAGAAACGTCGAACTGCTGGAGAAAAAGGTCGGGTACAAGACCGAAAGCGGGCAACTGGACCTGCAGATCTCGCGCAGCAACGAACAGCATTACCGGGGCCGGATGGACGACCTGATGGACGCCATGGATTCCTTTGTCGTCAGGGCGCCGGTGGCGGGGGTGGTGATCTACAAGCGGAACTGGAACAACGAGGCGAGCGAGATCGGGAGCAATATTTTCGCCATGGACGCGGTCATGGAACTTCCGGACCTGTCCAGCATCCGGGCCAAGATCCAGGTTGACGAGATCGACTCCGGCAAGATCAAGGTCGGGCAGGAGGCCAACATCACCGTGGACTCCGTCCGGGGACGCACGTTCACCGGGAAGATCGTCAGCATCGGGACCATCCTGAAGCAGGCCACGTTCGACCGGCCGCAGAAGGTGATCGACGCCTACCTGGAGATCGGCCAGTTGGATACCCAGCTGATGCGCCCCGGCATGAACCTGAAGGCACAGATCAGGGTGGGCGAGTATCCCCAGGTCGTGGTCATTCCGATGTCCAGCATCCAGGAGCGGGACGGACGGTCCTTTGTTCAGGTCTGGAAACCGGAAATCAAGAAATTCGAATGGCGCGAAGTCAGCCTGCGCACCAATGACGGGATGACGGCGGTGGTGGAAGCGGGACTCGACGCCAACGAGAAGATCCGGGCCCGGCCGATCGTGTAACGACGAGGTATGCTATGAAATCCAGCGGCAATGCGCAAAAAACGAGTTCATGGAAGAAGAACCTGGGGAAGGTTGCGGCCCTGGCTGTGCTCACGGCGTGCGGTGTGCTGCTCTTTCTCTACCGTGGCAACCTGTCGAGCCGGATCTCCAGGGTTTTCGCCGCCGCCGACGACAACCCCATCCCCGTCACCAGGCTGGCGCGGCAGCCCTTTTCCCTCAAGGTGAGTTCCAACGGGGAAATCGTCGGGATGGAGACGACGCCGGTCGCCACCCCCAATACCTCCTCGGGAAGCCTGACCATCTCCTGGCTCATCCCCGAGGGGAGCTTCGTCCAGGCGGGGGATCCGGTGGTCCGGTTCGACAGCACCGACGCCAGGCTGACCCTCGAAAAGCAGCAGAACACCCTGGAGGCGAACCAGCAGAACACCCGGATCAAGACGCTGCAGCAGGGGACCGAGGAAGCGGTGCTCGCCATCGACCGGAAGGACGCGGAAGAGGAATACGAATACGCCATGACCGTCATGCCCCAGGACGAGTCGATCTTTTCCAAGTGGGACATTATCACGGCCCAGGCCGACGCGCGCTACGCCAGGGAACGGATCGAGTTCCTCAAGAGCAAGGGGAAGACGCAGCAGCGGATCGCCCGGTCCGATCAGCAGATCCTCGCCATCGAAAGGAACAAGGCCCAGTCGGAAGTCGCCCTGATTCGCGAGACGCTGAACTCGCTCGAACTGATGGCGCCCGTGGACGGCCTGGTCCTGTACCGCCGGGACCGGCGGGAAGAACCCAAGGTCGGGGATAATTCCCACCCCGGCCAGGTGATCGTGGAGGTGATCAACCTCGACGTGCTGCAAGCCCGCATCTACGTCCTCGAAAGGGACGGGGGGAGCCTGAAGAAGGGGCAGCCGGTGGTGATCAAGCTCGACGCGATCCCCGAGAAAGAATTCAACGGTTCCATCACCTCCGTTTCCTCCGTGGCTTCGGCGCTGGAACGCAACTCCCCGCTCCGTTATTTCACCTGCGACGTGTCAATCGGCGACGCCGGCGGGGAACTCAAGCGCATCCGTCCCGGGATGAACCTGCGCGGGGACGTGATCCTCGAGAAATACGCCTCCTGCTTCGTCGTCCCCTCCGGGGCCGTGGTGGCCAGGGAGAGCGGGAACATCGTGTACGTGCAGCAAAAGGGCGAATTCGTGGAACGGCCGGTCGAGACCGGGCTCAGTTCGCACGGAGAGGCCGTCATCCTCGGGGGGGTCGAGGAGGGGGAGCTCATCGCCCTGGCCGATCCCAAGGGGGGACGCAAACTCTCCCTCCCCGATTTCAACAAGGGGGGGCAGCAGGGCATGCCTCCGGGCATGCCTCCGGGTATGCCTCCGGGCGGCGGGATGCGGGGGGGGGGCCGCGGCGGGCCGCCGCGGTAGCCGCTCCCGGCCGGGTGTTGCGGCACACGGCGCGTTTGGCGGTGACTAGGTAAGCGCATTTTTGTACGAGGCTGGTTCCTATGATATCGATGGAAACGATGATCGGCGCCCTGGCGAGCCTGGGAAGGCACAAGTTGCGGTCCTTTTTGACCATGCTCGGCATGATTTTCGGAGTCGGCGCCGTGATCGCCATGCTCTCGATCGGCGCGGGGGCGGAAGAGGAGAGCCTGCGCACCATCGCCAGCTTCGGCATCCGGAACATCATCATCCAGGCCAAGGAATTCAAGACGGAAGAGCTCCAGCAGATCCGGACCGAATCGCTCGGCGTCAGCATGCGCGACGTGGAGGCGCTCGAGTCCATCCTGAAGCCCAAGCCGCTGATCTCGGCCTCGAGGCTGGTGAAGACCTACCAGGTGAATTCGGAAAAGGCCCGCAGCGACAGCCGGGTGCTCGGCGTTTCGAGCACCTACCCCGTCATCCAGAACCTGAAGTTGCTGCAGGGGGCCTTCTTCCTCCAGGCGGACGAGGAGGCCAACGCCCAGGTCTGCGTGCTTGGCATCGCCGCCAAGCAGAAGCTGTTCGGGTTCGGGGAGGTGCTCAACCAGAAGATCAAGGTGAACGACATCTGGTTCACGGTGGTCGGGGTGCTGGGGGACGCCACGGTGGAAAAGCAGGAGTTCGAGGGGGTCAAGATCCAGAACCCCAATAACGACATCTATATCCCGATTACCACCGCGATCCGCAAGTTCGACACCGAGAGCGTCGAAAACGAGCTGAACGAAATCGTCATCCGGATCGCCGACAACGCCGATATCAAGGAACAGGCGTCGACGATCAACAACCTGATGTCGGTGATGCACCGCTACGTGGACGATTATTCCATCGTGGTCCCCGAAAAGCTGCTGGAACAGAACCAGCGGACCCAGGGGATTTTCAACGTGGTCATGGGCGCCATCGCCAGCATTTCGCTCCTGGTCGGCGGCATCGGCATCATGAACATCATGCTGGCCTCGGTCCTGGAACGAACCAACGAGATCGGGCTGCGTCGCGCCATCGGCGCCAGGAAGCGGGATATCCGGATGCAGTTCATGGCCGAAGCCATCGCCATCAGCCTGGCAGGCGGCATCATCGGGGTGGGCCTGGGCTACGGCATATCGAGGGCGGTGGCCGCCTTTTCGGGGTGGAGCACCATCATCACGGCCGCATCGGTGGGTCTTTCCTTCGGCGTCAGTTCGGTGATCGGGCTGGTCTTCGGCATTTACCCCGCGGTCCAGGCCTCGAACCTGGACCCGATCGAATGTCTCCGTTACGAATAGGCTTGGGGGCGGCGCCCGAGATGGCATAGGATGGGGGGAAACGGAGGCTGACTTGAGTACTGGATCCGGCCGGAAAAGCCTCAGGAAGTACGAAGTCACCAATCTCCTGTTCTTCCTGGCGCTCATGGTCGCGCTCGGGGTTCTTGTGACGATGGTGTTCCGCCACTACGGGACCCGGAACCAGGTTCTCGACGAGGAGTCGGATCTGGGCGTCGTCTCCGAAGCCCTGGGCGACGAGTCCGACGTGGGCATCTTCTATCTCGGAACGAAGATTTCCGAAACCCAGCGCCAGTACCGGAGCCGCCTGGAAATACCGGTCACCGACGACGGCCTGCTCGCGGAGCTTTTCGACCTCCCGGGGGTGGAAGAGGTGACGCTCGACCAGCGCATCCTTATCATCCGCAAGAGCGGGGCCGTACGCTGGGACGACATCCGGCCCGGGGTGCGGCGGATCGTGAGCAGGCACCTGCATATTCATTTCTGACCTCCTCCGCACCCTGGCCGCGTGGAGGCTCCCTCCGGAGGGTTTTGTAACAATCCGCCTCTCTTTCGTAATTGATGAGTGAGCATGATGGATCCCTCGGATTCCGAACTGATCGAAAGGACGCTCAAGGGGGATGAGGGGGCTTTTGCGGAGCTGGTGCGCCGCTACCAGTCCGCGGTCTGGGGAACCGTACACCGCGTCCTGGGATATTCCTCCGAAAACGAGGATGCGGTCCAGGAGGTGTTCCTGCGGGCCTATGCCGCGCTCCGGAGATTCGACCACAGGTACCCCTTCGGGCCCTGGGTGACGCGCATCGCCACCAATTACTGCATCGATCAGCTGCGGCGGAAAAGGAGCCGGAAGGTGCAACTCTGGTCCGAACTCAGGGAACACGAACAGGAGAGGCTGCTGCGCGACCTTTCCATGGAGAGGGGGTCGGCAGAGGGTGCATCGGGGACCGGGGATCCGGAAGGGTATGTCCGGGTGGCCCGGGCCCTGCTCGACGGGTTGAATCCAAAATACCGGGCGGCCTTCATTTTGCGGGAAGTGGACGACAAGGACTACAGCGAGGTGGCGGCCGCCTTGGGGACGAGCGAGGTGACCGCGCGGGTCAGGGTTTCCCGGGCCCGGGCGGAATTACAGCGAAAATTTCGCGCCTACCTTTCAAGTTGCGGCGCGGGGGAGCGGGAACGATGAAACGTGCCTGTGCTCTGTTGGATCGATATCGGGACGGGGAACTGGACGATGCCGGGCGGGAGAGCTTCGAGCGCCATCTTGCCGGCTGCGGGGAGTGCCGCGCCCGGCTGCGGCTGCTCGACAATCTCGTCCGGGCCCTGAAGATGGAACCTGTCCGGACGGTGGACCTGTCCGCGCGGATCGCCCGCAGGGCCTTCGCGCCCGCTCCGACGTGGTACACGCTTGTCGCCTCCTGTTTCCCGCCCAGGCTGGCCCTGGCGGCCGCGGAATTGGGGGTCCTGCTGTTCGTTTTTGCCTGGTTTTTACCCGGAAGCCGGACCGTGTCGGCCTATACTGAATATGAAAAACTTCTCAACGAGGCGGAAGCGAGCAACCTGGCCGGCAGGCTGCTGGTACAGAATGACAGCGAGCTGCTGTTGCAGCTGATTTCGCAGGAGGAGTAGGGTGAGAGACCGCGTGCGTGCATGGGTGATCCTGGTCGGCGTATTCCTGCTCGGTTCCCTGCTGGCGGCCGGGGGAGCGTACTTCTGGTTCAAGATGCATCCGGAGATTCGGGGCAGCCACCGGGATGGGGGGCCCCCGCCTCCGCGGGGACACCGGAGGTTGCCGGAAATGCTGGAGATGACGCCGGAGCAGGAGGCCCGTTTCGGGGAGATCATGAAGGAATCGCGTCGGCAGCTGGATGCCCTGCAGAAGGAGCAGCGCTCCAGGATCGAGAAAGTGCTCGAGGAGACCAACCGGAATGTTTCCTCCATTCTGGATGAGAGGCAGCGGGGCATGTTTGCGGAATATCTCGAGGATATCAGGCGCTGGAGATCCCCGGGCGGCCGCGAGCGCCGGTTCGGTTCCCCCCGCGGTCCCGACCGCCGCGTGCCCCCCATGCCGCCACCGCCTCCCGGCGGTGGAACCCCCGGCGCTTGAAGGCTCCGGCCGAATCCTTCAGGCCTCCGGTGCTTTCCCTCTCTCAAGCGCCTTGAGGAAGAGCGAAGAGAGCACTTTTTCCCTTCCCTGGTCCCGGTCCACCCAGCGGCAACCCTCCTCCCGGATTTCCGCCTGGTCCGCTCCGCTCCGGAAGAGATGGACGGTGATGCGGTGATGGGTGATGCAGTGGCGGAAGCCTCGCCAGGGGAGGCTGCGCCGATTGTCACGGTACCAGCCGAGGAGCCGGCGGCGGAAGATCGATGCCGGTCGGGGAGGCAAAAGTTCGGCGTATGACGTTTCCGGAAGATATAAACGGTTCATATGCCCGGTATTACTAAAGCTTACAAAACAGCCTAATCTTCAATCCGTGCAATTTTTAGACAGTTTAATGCATTTGGTGATTGAAATACAGTTGCAAAAACGCTATGGTTAGCTAAGCAAATTCCTAGTAATAGGATTAGCTGATGAACTGTAAAGGAGCTACTGAATTGCCAACAAAGATAAAGAAAAGCAAAGAGAGTACGGCCAAGGTGCGTCCGCGCTGGACCAAGGAAGAGGTCGCCTTGCTCAAACGCCTTTATCGCACCCACAGCAATGCCGAGATCGCGAGCCTGCTTGGGCGCAAGGTGTCCTCCGTGGTGTTCAAAGGTCATCGCCTGGGATTGTCCAAAGGCCCCCGCAGGTTGAGGGAAATGGGGCGCGAGAATATCCGGAAGCGCTGGGATCCCCTGAAAAAGGAGGCTGCCAAGAAGACGGAGACTACCCGGAGCCGGAAATAGCGGGGTGACGGCGGCGGTTCGCCTCCTGGAACAACTGTTCGATCGAAATCGAACGGGTGGTGACGGATCCCGGATCCGGTACAGCGGCGCCTTCTGATCCAACAGCGGACACCTAAATCTCGAGGACTCCCTCCTTTCCAGCGCTTTTATTATCTCGGCCGGGTCGGGTTGGTCGTGTTCAATGCCGTTCCGGCGGTAAGGGACGGGTGCGCCCGCGCGGGTGCCCGGTTTCATGCAATGCGAAGGAGAGGTGTGCCTGCGGCCGGTTTAGATGATTTATGCGGTCGGCGCGGGTGGGGTGGGGGCGCCACGCTTGGCGGTTGCACCCGCCAGGGCTTTTTTGAGTCGTCTTTCCAGCAGCAGGTAGAGCGCCGGGACCAGCAAGAGGCTGTCGCGGGCGATGGTCGCGGGAGAGATCGGGTCGTCAAAACTGAAACACCCACAGTTGGCCTGGATGCCGCGCAACCAAGTCACCGTCAGCAGGACCGTGAAAAAAAGGAGCAGCCCAGCGGTGGCGCCCGCCACGAGGCGCAGCCTCCATCCCGCAAGCAGCCCGATCCCAAGCACCACCTCCAGCCAGGGGAAGTACTGCGCGATCGGCCAGATCCAGGTTTCGGGCACCGCCTGGTAGCCGGCGACGGCGGCGGCGAACTGCAGCGGCTGAGCTATCTTGATATAACCGCTGTAGAGGAAGAGGGCGCCGAGCAGAACGCGACAGGCCCAATGCAGAATGCGCCACGCCATGTTATTTCACGAACCTGCCGAGGAACTGCTTCATTACGGGATAGGGAATGTAGCCGCTGACCCTTTCTTCCTTCCCCTGGGCGCGGATGATCAACGTGGGGGTGGAATTGATCTTCCGTTGCAGGGCGTGCTGGGTGTGGCGGTTCACCGCGGCCCCGACACTCGGATCCCGCATGATCTGCTGCAGCCGCGCGAATTCGGCCGGCGGCAGGGCCTTGGCCACGGAAGCCTCCAGGTTTCCTGTCCGGGCCCAGGTCGCCTGCTCAAGGAAAACCGATTCCATGACGGCCAGGAGACGCGGCAATCCCAGGCGCGATGCGGCCTCGCAGTAGTGGGCGGCCGTGAGCCCCAAAGTGTGGCCCGCGATCGGGTATTCGTGGTATACGACGCAGACCTTGTCCCTGCCCGCGTACTCCTTGAGGATCGGTTTGATGGTGTTGAGGAAGAGTTCACGGCACGCGGCGCACTGAAAATCGGAAAACACGTCGATTCTCACCGGGGAATTCGGGGATCCTCCCAGGACCCGTCCCGGTACATCCTGGGCGGATGACGCCGTCGCGGCTCCGAGGAGGAGCAGGAGCGCGGGCAGGAGGATACGGCTGACCTTGATCAACGGATGGATCGGCATCCGGGAGCCCCAAAAACGCATGGGAGAAAGGATAGCAAGTTATCCGGGCCCTGCCAAAACTTTTTGTTTCCGCCGGGAGAGGGCGGGGCGGCCTGCCTAGCCGTCCGACTTTACCTGCTTTACCTGGCGCATGCGGAATTGCGTCAGGTGTTCCGGTTTGAACCTCCGTCGGGACCAGCGGTACCCGTCTTCAAACTCCACCCCGAGCAGGTAGTTGACCTTGTCGAATTTGCAGTACTTGATGCGCGCCTGGCACTGTTCGCTGGTGAACTGGAGCCGGACGAGGGTTTCCGGTTCGATCGGAACCTCGATTTCGAGGCAGGCGCCCGAGGCGGAAATGTCGCTCAGGATGGCCCATTCGCTCCGGAGGGAGCCGGAATCGTTTTCCCACTGGATCTTGACCAGATCCGCGCACAGTTCCCGCTCTTCCTGCTTTTTTCGCCTCATGCTTATCCTATCGGCAAAACGGGGGGATTGATTAGCCCGTCCCCCGCCATCTCAGGATTTTGAGGTTGCCAGGGTGGAACCGGGGGCGTCGGAGCCCGTTGCGGGGAGGTCCCCGTAGGTGGGGGCCGGGTTCCCCTTGAACGTGATCTGCGCCATGGCTCTACTCCTCGCGACAAAGCGTCGACGGCCTGTCGCCAAGTATAGCAGGCCCCTAGAACGAATCGGACGGCGGGGCTCCCATGGAAAGATCATCCACCGGGTTCCGGCCTACGATGAAATCGCCGGTGATCATTTCCTTGTAGCCCATCCCGGGGCCGACCATCGGGTAGACGCAGGCCTCGGGGTCGATCATGACCTCCAGGAACGCCGGGCCGCCGAAGGCGATGAATTCCTCCAGCGTCTCCTCGAGCCGGGATTTGTCGGTGAGCCGGCGGGCGAACCTGAAGCCGTCGGCCTCGGCCGTCTTGACGAAATCCTTCTGTCGCAGGGATTTGTCCGAGCCCGAGAACCGGTTGCCGAAATAGAGCTTCTGCCATTGGCGCACCATGCCGTCCCCGCGGTTGTTCAGCACGAGTACCTTGACGGGCAGGTTGTAGGTGGTGACCGTTTCCAGTTCTCCCAGGTTCATGCGCATGCTGCCGTCCCCGTCCACGTCGATCACCAGCCGGTCGGGAAAGGCCAGCTGGGCCCCGATCGCGGCGGGGAGCCCGAACCCCATGGTGGCCATCGACCCGCTGGTCAGCAGCGAGCGGGGATGCCGGATGTCCAGGTACTGGGCCGCCCACATCTGGTGCTGACCCACCCCGGTGGTGACGATGGCCTCCCCTTTCACGATCCCGCTAAGGCACTCGAGCACCTGGTGGGGCTGGATGGTGCTGGTTTCGCGGTTATAGTTGCGTGCGTGCTGCCGCTTAAGGTCGCGCACATGCTCGAGCCACGCCGAGAAGTCCTTCCGGAACCCCTCCCCGTGCCGCATGAGGTCTTCCAGGGCCTCCCGGGCCGGGCCCACGTGGGACCATGTCACCGTCTTGACCTTGCCGATTTCGGCCGCGTCGATATCGATATGGGCCAGCATCTTCGCCTTGGGTGCAAACTCCTGCACCTTGCCGGCGACCCGGTCGTCGAAACGGGCGCCGAGGGTGATCAGGAAATCGCAGTCCATCACGGCATAGTTGGCGTAGGCCATGCCGTGCATGCCCAGCATGTGCAGCGACAGCTCGTCGGTCGTGTCCATGCTCCCGATCCCCATCAGCGTGGTCACCACCGGGATCTCGAACCTCTTCGCGAACTCGCTCAGCTGGCCGGCCGCGTCGCCCGAGATGATGCCGCCGCCGGCGCAGATCAGCGGGCGCTCGCTCCTGGCGAGGAGTTCGAAGAAGGCGCCGCAGGACTCCTCCGACAGGCGGGAGCGGGAGAGCTCCAGCATCCGCTGCTCGTAGCCGCGGAAGTGCAGCTTCCCTTCGCCCCGGAACACCCCCTCCCAGTTCTGAACGTCCTTGGGAACGTCGATGACAACGGGGCCGGGCCGTCCGCTGCGGGCGATCGCGAACGCGGTGCGCACCGTCGCTTCCAGTTCTTCCGGTTCCTCCACCAGGAAGACGTGCTTGGCGCAGGGGCTCATGAAGTTGAATACCGGGGCTTCCTGGAACGCGTCGGTGCCGATGGCGGCGCGGGCGACCTGGCCGCAGATCAGCACGACCGGGACCGAATCGGCCATGCAGTCACGGATGGGGGTCAGGCTGTTGGTCGCGCCCGGCCCCGAGGTGACGATGAAGACCCCGACCTTGCCGCTGGCGCGGGCGTATCCCGCGGCCATGAACCCGGCTCCCTGCTCGTTGGCGGGAACGATGAGCTGGATCTGCTCGTGGCGGCGGTCCTGGCGATCGGCGTTGTAGCGGAAAATGGCGTCGTAGGTCGGCAGGATCGCCCCGCCGGTGTAGCCGAAAACCGTATCGACCCCTTCCTCGGCCAGTACCTGGATGATCATCTCCGCCCCGGTCATGCGCCTGCCGGCCAGCGGATGGGACTTCTGCTCCTGTGGTGCGGTCATCTCGTATTTCCTTTCCTGTTTCATTAGGCCGGTTCCGTGTCCCCGTTTTTAGCCGAGAGATTTCTGTGCAGCGCCACCTTGCCGGTGCGCACCATTTCGTCGATGCCGTAGGGCCGTACGACATCGAGAAACGCTTCCACTTTTCCCGAGTCGCCGGTGACCTCGAACACGTAATTGTCGGGTGTCGCCGTGACGACGCGGGCCCGGAAGATCTCGGCCTCGGTCAGCAGGGTGGTCCGTTTCTCCTCCGGGGCTTTCACCCTGACCAGGACCAGTTCGCGCTCCACGCAGTTGGATTCGGTCAGGTCGACCGCTTCCACCGTGTCGGGCAGTTTTTCCACCTGTCTCAGGATCTGCTGGGCCAGGAGCGGTTCACAGCGTACGACCATGGTGATTCTCGAAAGGCTGGGATCGGAGGTGCGCGCCACCGTGAGGCTCTCGATGTTGTAGGCCCGGGCGCTGAAAAGCCCGGTGATCCGGGAAAGGACCCCGAACTTGTTTTCGACAAGAATGGAGAGCGTGCGGGTGTTTTGGGAATTCGACTGCGAAGCGGGTGGGTTGATGGTGCTCATGGTCACTGTCTCCTGTGCTCGATATCAGGGTATGAAATAAAAAGGGCCGTCATCCCGGTTCGGATGACGGCCCTGGTGTCCCAGTTTTGGTGCCTTCATCCGAACCGTAAAACTCCGGTAAGGACGTTATTGAAAATGAGTACGGTGCCTACAACGACGGACAGGGAGGTGCTTTGTGAAGTATCGATTCCAAGATGCAGGCTGAATGCTCCCATATTTGACTCCGTCCGCCGCCGTCCCCGATAGTGGGGAAAGCCGTTTGTTAGCGTACCAAGGCGGATTCTCCGCTGTCAACCGCGAAATCGGGGGAGCGGTGGATCGGTCGGGCCCCGTGCTATGATGGGATCATGGGCGCCCGAACGGAGAGGGTGGATAAGGAACGCATGAAGGGGCCGGATTGATGACGGATGCGGACGGGACCTCGCAAAGACTGGCGGAAGCCTACCGGAGCCACGAGCGGCGGTGGCGGGACAACCTCCACGTCTACGGCGTCGTCTCCCGCAGGAGTCGCGGCCTCTCGATCGGGATCAACCTCAGCCCCGGCCGGGAATGCAACTTCAATTGCGCCTACTGCCAGGTGGAGCGCCGCCTGGTTCCGCGCCGCCCCGCGGTCGATATCGCCGCGCTCGACCGGGAGCTGGAGGAGATCCTGCGGGCGGAGCGGGACGGGGTGCTTTACGCCGATCCTCCCTTCTCCCTGCTCGGCGCGGCCGAACGGGGTGTGCGCGATATTGCCTTCGCCGGGAACGGGGAGCCGACCCTGTACCCGCGGCTTGCCGAGGCGGTCCGCAGCGCCGCCGCCGCGCGCGCGCGCTTCGGGCTCGACGCCGCCCGGCTCGTGCTCCTGACCAACGCCGAATACCTTGACCGGCCGGCCGTGCGCCCGGCGCTCGCGGCGCTTTATGCTCACGGCGGCGAGATCTGGGCCAAGCTCGATGCGGGTTCCGAATCCTGGTTCCGGCGGGTGAACCGGGCGCGCGCACCGCTCGAGCGCATCCTGGGCAACATCCTCGAGGCCGCCCGGAGCCGGCCGCTGGTGATCCAGTCGCTTTGGATGCGGCTGGGGGGCGAGGAGCCCCCGGTCGGGGAGATCGAGGCCTGGTGCGGGCGGTTGCGCGACATCGTCGCGGGAGGAGGGGAGATCCGGGCCGTTTACCTCTACACCGTCGCCCGTCGCCCTGCCGAGGACGCGGTCTCTCCGCTCGGCCCGCAGGGCCTGGAATCGATCGCGGCCGCCGCCAGGGCTTCGGTCCCCGTAGCCGTGGAGGTTTTTCCCTGAAGGTCAGGGGGTTGCGGACAACGAATCCAGGAAGTCCTCGAAGCCCGGCTGCCAGCGGGCGACCGTCGGGGCGGGGCCGGTCAGTTTGACGAACCAGAGGCCATCCCCGGTTTCGGCGATGGCGCCCAGCATCCGGAATCCTGGCTTGGAATCGGCCGCCCCCTGCATGGCCATTATGGAACCCGTGTAGGAGCCGCTCACGTCGACCACCGTGACGGGAATGCCATTGATGGTGCGGTTCGCGATCCTGGCCGTGTCCGACGCCGGGGAGCCGTCCGGTTTTCGGAACTGGCCGATCCAGCGTTCGATGTTCGCCTGGGGAGTGCCTCCTCCCCCTTCGAAATGATAGACGACGGCCTCGGCGTCCTCCGGGTCGCCGGGAACCCGCGCCAGGGAATACTGCGCCTGGCGGTTCGGGGACGATGGGGTCTCCTCTTTCCACCCGTCCGGGGCCGAAAACCGCAGCGCGCCGCCGGTCGGGGGCGCCTGCAGGGCGGGTGCGTGGGCCGGTTCGATTCCCGGGTCCCCCGGCATAGCCGCCCCGGGCGCGGGTGTTTTTTCCCCGCATCCCGCCGCCGCCAGGGCGCCGGCCAGCGGCAAGATCATCAGAAGGCGCGTGCGCATTCAGGTCCCTCCGCCGTCAGCCGGCCACGATGTTGACGAGTTTGCCGGGGATGGCGATCACCTTGCGCACCGTCGTCCCCTCGAGGTGTTTCCGGATCCTGGGATCGCCCAGGGCCGCCTGTTCCATCTGCTCCCTCGTGGCTTGGGCGTCGACCTGGATCCGCCCGCGGACCTTTCCGTTGACCTGTACCGGCACGTCCACGACGCTTTCCTCCGTGTACTTCGGCTCGAAGGAGGGCCAGGGGGCATAAGCCAGCGACTGCTCGTGCCCCAGCGCCCGCCACATTTCCTCGGCGATGTGGGGCGCCATGGGGGCGAGCATGAGCACGAAGCTCTCCATGCACTCCAGGGGCCGCTCTTTCCGGCCCGTGAAGAAGTTGACGAATTCCATCAGCCGGCTGATCGCCGTGTTGAAGCTCAGGCTTTCCATGTCCTGCGTCACGGCCTGGATCGTCTTGTGCAGCACGCGCAGTTCCTCCCTGTCCGGCGTGGCACCGGGGCGTACGCGTTCGTTCAGCCGGAGCGCGTCGGATTCCTCGTCGACGATCATGCGCCAGGAACGGTTGAGGAAGCGGCTGACCCCCTCCACCCCCTGCATGCTCCACGGTTTGGTCGACTCGAGCGGCCCCATGAACATCTCGTACAGGCGGGTGGTGTCGCTGCCGTACCGCTGAATCGGCACGTCCACGGGGATGACGTTGCCGCGGGACTTCGACATCTTCTCGGTCTCCCCGGTGAGTTCCGCGCCGGTTTCGGCGTCGAACGCCTTCCCTTCCTCGAAGCGGATCTGGCGATAGGGGACGATCCTCCCCTCGGAGTTGCGGTAGGTCACCGAAAGGATCATGCCCTGGTTGACCAGCTTCTTGAACGGCTCCATCGTGGACACGTGCCCGCGGTCGAACAGCACCTTGTGCCAGAAGCGGGAATAGAGCAGGTGCAGCACCGCGTGCTCGGCCCCCCCCACGTACAGGTCCACCGGCATCCAGTAGCGTTCCTTTTCCGGGTCCCAGGGCCGTTCGCTGTTACGGGGATCGCAGAAGCGGAGGTAGTACCAGCAGGAGCCGGCCCACTGCGGCATGGTGTTGGTTTCCCTCAGGTACTCCTTGCCGTCGCGGGTCACGCGGATCCACGCGACCGCCTTTTCCAAGGGCCCCCCCGGCTTTCCGGTGGGCTTGAAATCCTCCATTTCGGGGAGGAGGACCGGGAGCTCTTCCAGCCCGACCGCCCGGATCAGGCCGTTGGGATTTCCCGCGGAGTCCAGTTCGTGGAGGATGGGGATCGGTTCCCCCCAGTAGCGTTGCCGGCTGAAGAGCCAGTCGCGCAGCCTGGTCTTCGCCGCGGCGCGCCCGAGGCCCCCCCGGGCCAGCCAGGCGGTGATGGCCGGCTTCGCCTCGGCGGTGGGCACGCCGTCGAGCGAGATTTCATCATTGGCCGACTGCATGCCGGGGCCCTCTCCCGCGTAGGCCTCGGGCAGTTCCCCCACCCTCTCCGGGTAGGTGTCCGCGGTCAGGGCGGCGCCTCCCTTGCCTTGGGCGAGCTTCAGCCAATCGGCCGGGGGCGTCACCACGGCGCGGACGGGGAGGCCGAACCTGCGGGCGAATTCGAGGTCGCGCTGGTCGTGCGCCGGGACCGCCATGATGGCGCCGGTCCCGTAGCTGGAGAGGACGTAGTCGGCGATCCACACCGGGATGCGGTTGCCGTTGACGGGGTTGGTGGCGTAGCCGCCGGTGAAGACGCCGGTCTTCTCGCCGCGTCCCGCGACGCGGTCCTCTTCGCTCATCGCCGCGGTCCTGGCGCGGTACTCGGCGATCTCCGCGCGCCGCTCTTCCGCGGTCACGCGGTCAACCAGCGGATGTTCCGGGGCCAGGACCATGTAGGTGGCTCCGAAGAGGGTGTCGGGCCGGGTGGTGTAGACGCGGAGGGTGTCCGGCCCCGGCGCTTCCGGAAATCCCGAGCGCGCCCGGGATCGACGCCAGCGGTCGAAATCATCCTCCGCCCCGATGTGGAAGTCGACTTCCGCCCCCTCGCTGCGCCCCACCCAGTTCTTTTGCATTTCCTTGATGGCGGCGGGCCAATCGAGTGTTTCCAGGTCTTCCACCAGCCGGTCCGCGTAGGCGGTGATGCGCAGATTCCACTGGCGCAGCAACACGCGCTCCACGGGATGGTTCCCCCGTTCCGATCTCCCGTTGATGACCTCCTCGTCGGCGAGCACAGTGCCCAGGGCGGAGCACCAGTTCACGGGGGATTCGGCCTGGTAGGCCAGGCGGAACGAGTCTCGGTACCGGCGCACCTCATCTTCCCCCCGGGCCGCCACCGGTGCGGGGATCGGCAGCTCCGCGATGGGACGCCCCTTCCCGCGCCGGCGCCTGCCCGCGGGGTCCGTCCACTCGCAATCGGGGTCGAACCAGGTGTCGAACAACAGGAGGAAGATCCACTGGGTCCAGCGCACGTATTCGGCGTCGGTCGTACTGAATTCGCGGTCCCAGTCATAGCTGAAACCGAGCTGCTTGATCTGCCGGCGGATATTAGAGATGTTCTTCTCGGTCGTGACCGCGGGGTGGGTCCCCGTCTCGATGGCGTACTGTTCGGCGGGGAGGCCGAAGGCGTCGTAGCCCATCGGGTGCAGCACGTTGCGTCCCCTCATCCGCTGGTAGCGGCAGTACATGTCGGTAGCGCTGTACCCCTCGGGATGCCCCACGTGGAGCCCCTCCCCGGAAGGGTAGGGGAACATGTCGAGCACGTAGATCTTCGGTTTGGCGCTGTCTTCGGTGGCGCGGAAGGTCCTGTTTTCCTCCCAGTACCGCTGCCACCGGGACTCTATCTCATGAGGGTCGTAAGCCGGCATCTGGATTCACCTCCATCAAACGAGAGAGGATATCCGCCTTTGGGCCGTATTTCAAATGGAAGCGGGGCGTCGTGGGAGGGTCAGTGAAATTGCCCGGTGGCGCAGAAGGGGCCTTGGGGTGCGGCCGATCCCGGGGCCGGTTCCAGGGTGACGATGGCCGCCAGGACCCGCTCGAGCCCTGCGGGAGTCGGGAGCTGGGCGTGCACGCGCCCGTGGGCGTCCGCCTCCAGCACGCCGACCGGCACCCTGGTCCCGGGGCTCGAAAACCAGAGCTGGTAGACCCCTCCCGGGGGAGCCGGGAGGAGGGAGGCTATGACAAGGCACTGCCGGCGGTCGGCGTCCCAGAGGATCATGCCTGAGTTGGTCGGGGTCGCGGGCTGGCCGACGAGGCGCGCGCTCTGCAGCCCCTGTCTGCCCGCCATTTCCAGGATCCGGTCGAGTTGGGTCGATCGCGATGCCAGGGCGCCCAGCTCGTCCCGGGTCTTGGCGTTCACCGCCCGGGCCTCCGAGAGTTCCGCCCGCAGCCGGCCGGCTTCGGTGCGGGCCGATGTCCAGGTGAAGATCCACCCGAGCGCGAGGGCGGCGCCGACGGCCGTGCACAGCCAGGGGAGGACGCGGGCGAAGCCGCGCCGGCCGGCCGCGGGCGGTGCGGGGTCCACCGTTGGTTCGGACCCTTCGTCCGCCGGGACCTGGGTTTCCCGCCCGATGCGCTCGAGGAGAATGTCCCGGAGGTAGTCCGGACAGGGGTGTTCTTCGAACGCCAGCCCCAGGATGGCCGTGGCCCTGGAGAACCTGCGCCGTTCCGCGGCGCACACGTCGCACCCCTCCGCGAGATGGATCTCGAATGCGCGCGCCTCGTGCTGGCTCAGGGCGCCGAGGGCATAGAGCGCCGCCGTTTCCCGGGTCTCTTCGGTCGCGCGATCATGTCTCATGCCCGGCCCTCACCGGCGGTTTCGGCCATCCGGTTCATGCCGAGCCGGAGGAGGGTTTTTACCGCCCCCAGCGGCTTGCCGAGCCGGGTGGCGATTTCGTCGCAACTGGACGCCCCGCCGTAGGCCTGGATCAGGACTTCGCGCTGGGCTTCGGGAAGCGCGGAGAGCGCTGCGCGGGCACGCTCCTGCTCCGCGGGGGCCGCCGTCGCGGGCGTTTCCCCGCCCGGCTTCAGCCACGGCACGCCGGGCCGCCCGGCCTGCGCGCCCTCCGCCGGTCCCGGGCGCCGCACCCCCAGGAGCGCCCGTTCGCGGGCGGTCGCCACCAGCCACCGGAGGGGGGGGAGGGCGGGATCGTACGCCGCGGCCTCTTTCCAGATGATGGTATAGACGTCGAGCACGGCTTCTTCCGCGCGGGCCCTGTCTCCCGTTATCCCCAGGGCAAGCCCGAAAACGAGCGGTCCGGTCCGGTCGTAAAACTCCGCCAGGGCCGCACGGTCACCTTGCGCGATTTTGAGGAGAAGCGCCGGGAGGACCCGGTCGTCCGAGGGGGTTCTTCCGCCGGAACTGCCTGTCTGCTGCACGCTTCCTCCTCCCGGGCACCGGAAACGCCGGCCGCGTCCCCATATTACACCAAGGGCAAATGCAACCAAGCCTTGAAACCGATTTTTTGGTACACTGAACGGGCGCGGGGCGCACCCCCCAACGCGTCCGGGGGCGCGGGCGCAAAACCAAAACCTGTTCGGAGGCAAACGGCCATGAAATACCGCGGCTTTGCAAGTCTGGTTCTCGCCCTGCTGCCGGTGCTGTTCCTGTCGCGAGGGTCGGAACTGTATTCCGCCGACGAGGCCCGGGCGGAAGTCGCCGCCGGGGAGGTTGGGGCGGCCGGGGACGGTGGCGGGGACGTGCAGGGGATGGATGAACTCACGCGCGCGCGTGCGGCCTCCTTCGACGCTCTCGACGGAGACCGGAGCGGCGTGCTGGAGCGCATGGAGTGGCCCGGACGGAACCAGGGTTTTCGTTTCCTGGATACGAACCGCGATGGTGTTTTGAGCCGGACCGAATTCCTGTCCCGGAAAGCCCTGTGGTGGAACCGGGTGTTCGAGGACCTCGATTTCGACGCCAACCGCCTGATCGACCGTTCGGAGTGGCTGGACGCGGAGGAGGGGTTCGAGCGTCTCGACCGGAACCGGGACGGTCAGATCGAGAGAGGGGAATTCTACTATCTCCGCTAGACCGTCCTGCATGCCCCATCATCCCGGGGAGTGAGATCGCCGGCGGGAGTGTATGAGACCTGTTCGCTTTATCCATACGTCCGACATTCACTTGGATACCAGCTTTTCCGGCTCGGGCATCCCTTCACGGCTCGGTGACCGGAAAAGGGAGGCGATCCGCGCCGCCTTCCGCGGGATCCTCGAGGACGCGCGCCGGTGCGAAGCCGGGCTCGTCCTCATCGCCGGGGACCTGTTCGAGTCGGACCGGGTCACGCCCGATACCTGCGAATTCCTCAAGCAACAGTTCGAGAAGGCGGCCGGCATCCGCATCTTCATAGCCCCGGGGAACCACGATCCCTTCGCCAAGGGCTCCCCATACCGGGAGGAAGCATGGCCGGACAACGTCCACATTTTCGACGCGGAGGAATTCCGGTCGGTGGAACTGCCCGAACTGGGGGTGCGGGTGACCGGATTCGGATTCCTTCACAACTTCCTGGAGGAGCGCCTCTTCCTGAAACTCCCGGTCCTCCCGGACGATGGGTGCAACATCGTCATGGCGCATGCTTCCGACCTCGGCGGGCCGATGGGCAAATCGAAACATGGACCGTTCACGGCCGCGGACATCGCCGGCAAGAACGTGCAGTACTGCGCCCTGGGGCACTACCACGAGCAGCGCCGCGTGGAAAACCCGGGCGACGGCGCCCAGATCTGGTACTCGGGCATCCCCGAGGGGCGGGGGTGGGATGAAGCGGGCCCCCGCGGCTACCTGGTCGGGGAGATCGATGACGGCGGCGTTCGGGTCGAGGGCCGCGTGTCGAGCAGGTTCGACTGGAACACCCTCGAAATAGCCTGCGACGATTTCTCCACCAGGGAGCAGGTCCTGGATGCCGTCACGCAACACCGGGGCGTGGAGTACGACGCCGAGACCCTGCTCCGGGTCCGGCTCGTCGGCGCGCTCGATCCCAAACTGGACCTGTCCCTGCAGGAACTCGGGGAGAGACTCGCGGACGAGTGCCTGCTGCTGCAATGGGACGACGCCACGCACCCGGCCATCGATTTCGACGAGGTCGCCGGGGAAAAGACGCTGCGCGGCCGCTTCGTGCGGCTGATGAACGAGCGCATCGCCTCATCCGACGGGCGGGAGCGGGAAACGCTCGAACGCGCCCGCCTCTACGGGGTCGACGCCCTCAGCGGGCGGGAGGTGAGGCTCCGGTGATCCTCCTGCGCTGCCACGTTCTCGGATTTGGAAAGTTGTCCGACCGTCGCTTCGAATTCGACCCCGGGCTCAACGTCGTCTACGCGCCCAACGAGGGGGGCAAGTCCACCCTGCAGCGCGTTCTGGTAGGGCTCCTGTACGGGCAGTTGCGCGCCGACCTGAGGGTGCAGCGCCGGATGGATCCCTGGGTCGAGGCGTTTCGTCCCTGGGGTGGGGCGGAATACGGTGGGGTGCTCTGGGTACGGCTCGGGGACGGGCGGGAGGTGGAGATCCGCCGCGCCTTCGGCCGGGAAGAGACCCGGATCGAGATCCGCGCCGCGAGCGGGGAGGAGATCACGCGGCATTACGACCAGCAGCGCAACGGGGAGGTGCTGTTCGCCCAGACACACCTTGGCATTCCCAAGGGGCTGTTCGAATCGGTGGCCATCGTCCGGGAAAACCAGGTGACGGGGATCAGCGGCTACGAGGCCATCCGCGACCGGATCGCGAACCTGGCGCAGTCGGGGGACGAAGAGCTCTCGACCCGCGGCAGCCTGGCGAAGATCCAGGATCGGCTCGATGCCCTCGGGTCGGATCGGGCGCCGACGAAACCTTATCGGCAGGCGCAGGACCTGGTCGCCGCGCTGGCGGCCGAGCGGCAGGAGGCGCTTTCCCGCCGGAAGCAGTTCGAGGGGTGGCTCGAGGACCGGGACCGGATTTCGGGGGAGATCCGGGACCTGGAGCGGGAACTGGCCCGGGCCGGGACCGCGGTCCTTGCCGCCCGCAGGAGGGAGATGATCGTCAGGGTCCGCTCGCTCAAGGAGCTCGATCAGGACCTGGGGGCGATCGGGGCCGAACTGGAGGGGCTCGGGGGACGGGCCGATTTTCCGGTGGAGGGGCTGGAAGAGCTCGACCGGTTGACGGGAGCGCGTGAAAGCCTCGCCCGCCGCCTCCAGGAGGTGGGGACGGCCAGGAGCGCAGCCGAGTCGGCCCTTGCTCATGCCGCGTCGGCGCGGAGCGAACTGCTCCCCTACGCCGACTTGGCCGCCGGCAGCGAAGCGGACCGGATCACGGAATGGTTCGTCACCTACCTCGGCCTTTCGCTCCAGAAGGACGGCGTGCAGAAAACGAGGCAGCGCCTCGCGGCCGAGGCGGCGGCGGTGAAGGAGCGCCTGGCCGGGCGGAGCCCGGCGGCGGCGGATGGGACCGATTGGCAACGCCTGGCGCGCGAGGCGGTTGAAGATGAGCAGGAGGCTGACCGTCAGGGGGCCCTGCTGGCCGGGACGATCGCGGGGGAAAAGGTGCGTCGAGGGGAGGCGGGGCGCATCGTGCGACGGTGGAGACTCCTGGCCGCGGGGTGCGGGGCGTTGGCCGTCGTGCCATCGGCATGGGGGCTGGCGGACGGGTTCGGGCGGATTCCTCTCCCGTACGCGGTCGGAATCGGGGCGGTACTGGCCGCCGTCGCGGTTCTCTTCTTCGTGCTCGCGCGCAGGGGGAGCGTCGCGGCGCTCGACCTGGAGCGGTCGATCCGCGCCCTGGAGGCCGAAATGACCGCTGTCAGGGAAAAAGGGGGGGGCAAGCGGAAAGAACTGGATGCGGTCCTGGCCGCGTCGGGTTTCCGGAAGCTCGAGGATTTCCTCGCCGCCGCCCGGCAGTGCGAACTGGATCGGGAGCGGCTCTCCGGAATCGAGGCGCGGCTGGCCGAAACGGATGCCCAGGCCGGGCGCCTCGATTCCGAATCGGAGGAGTGCTACCGCCTGTTGAAGGAAAGCCTGGGGAAGGTGGGGTTGCCCTGCTCCCCGGGAAGCCTGAAATTCCAAGTGGATACCGCGCGGGCCAACCTGCGCCGCTTCCGGGAGCTGGACGCGCGCCACGGCGGCTGCGCCGTCAAGGTGCGCGACCTGGCGGCGGAGCACGAATCCCTGGAGCGGGAGTACCGGGCGACCTGCGCCCGCGTCGAGGCCATGCTCACCGACGCGGGGGTGGCCTCGGCGGAGGAGTTCCGCCAGGAGTGCGCCCGGCGCCGGCGGCTCGAGGAGCTTACGGAGCGGCAGGCGTCACGGGCCCGGGAATTCCAGAGGCTGGCGGAAGGCCTCAGCCTGGAGGAGTGGGAGGGGAAACTGGAGGAACTGAGCGGGAAGGTCGGGCCGGAGGAGGCCGTGCCGGCCCCGGACGCCGGGCCGGCGCGCTTCCTGCCCTACCTGCCCTCGATCGCGGAAGCTGAGGCTGAAGCGGCGCGGACGGCCGAACGGCTCGCCGCCGCCCGGGAGGAACATGCCGCCGCGGTCGAGCGCGTCCGGCACGCCTTTCACAACGTTCGGCCCGTTTCCGAGATCGAGGAGGACCTGGCCCTGGCGGAGGAGCGGTTGAACGGGCTGGAGATGAACCGGAATGCGCTCTCGATCGCCTGCGAGGCGATCGAGACCATCTCGCGGCAGCAGCAGGAGGTCCTGGCGCCGCAGCTGAACGGCGAGGTGGAGCGGCGCTTCCTGCGCCTTTCCCGAGGCCGTTACCAAGAGGTCAAGGTGGATCCCGATTTCCAGATCTGGGTGCGGGAGTCGGAGACGGGCGAGTTACGCCTGGCGGAGCACCTGAGCCGCGGGACCCAGGACCAGATCTACTTCGCCACCCGCTTCGCGATCCTGGACATGATCTCCTCGGAAACCGACCGCTGCCCCAGCCTCCTCGACGAACCGTTCGCCGCCTACGACCGGCCCAGGCTTGGTGAGGCGTTCGAGGTCCTGGTCTCGGAGGCCGCGCGGCGCCAGCTGATCGTGTTTACCTGCAGGGAGGAACTGCCGGAGATGGCGCTCGGGCGTGGGGCGAAGGTCATCAGGCTGTAACGGAGGGGGGAATGCCGCGGCATGGGAACATCGTCCCTGGACGTCGTCCTGCGGGGCATGCTGTGCCTGCCATGGAGCTTCGCCGGGTGACGATTCCGATCCTCCTGCTGGCGGCGCTGCTCGGCCTCACTTCGGCGTGGATGCCGGGTGGGGTCGTTTCGAGCTACGACAAGCGCGAGGTCCTGATTCCGATGCGGGACGGCCGGAAACTGTTCACGGCCGTCTACACCCCCCGGGACGCCTCCCGCCCCTACCCCATCCTGCTCCAGCGCACCCCATACGGCGTGGCCCCCTACGGGGCCGACGCCTACCCCCGGCACCTGGGGCCTTCGGAGGAGTTGGCCCGGGACGGCTTCATCTTCGTCTACCAGGATGTGCGCGGGAGCAGGATGTCCGAGGGCGAATTCGTCCACATGCGCCCCCACCTGCCGGAGAAGAAGAGGGGTGACATCGACGAGTCCACCGACGCCTGGGACACGATCGACTGGCTCGTCCGCAACATTCCGAACAACAACGGCCGGGTGGGGATGTGGGGCATTTCCTACCCGGGATATTACGCGGCCGCCGGGATGATCGACGCGCACCCCGCCCTCAGGGCCGTCTCACCCCAGGCGCCGATCGCCGACTGGTTCGTGGGGGATGACTTCCATCACAACGGAGCTTTCTTCCTGGCGCACTCCTTCGGTTTCCTGGCAAGCTACGGGTATCCCCGCCCGGCGCCCACCACGGAGGGGCCGAAGCCCTTCCCTTGGCCGGTCCCCGACGCCTACGACTTCTTCCTCGATCTGGGCCCGCTCCGGGAGGTGAACCGGAAGATCTTCCGAAACAGGGTTCCTTTCTGGAACGAGCTGATGCGTCACGGGAATTACGACGAATTCTGGAAGGTGCGCGCCCTCCGCCCGCATCTGAAGAATATCCGGCCCGCCGTCATGACCGTGGGGGGGTGGTTTGACGCGGAGGACCTGTACGGGACCCTTGCCGTCTACCAGGCGGTGGAGGCGTCCAGCCCAGAAACCTACAATATCCTGGTCATGGGCCCCTGGGATCACGGGGGTTGGGCGAATTCGGACGGGGACTTCCTCGGTGCGGTCCGGTTCGGGGCGGAAACGGCCGTCCGGTACCGCCGCGAGATTGAATTCCCCTTTTTCCGGCACTTCCTGAAGGGGCAAGGCGAGCTCGATCTTCCCGAGGCCTCGGTGTTCCTGACCGGCAGGAACGAATGGGTGCGGCAGGAGCACTGGCCGCCGCGGGAGGGCCGCCCGATGAACCTCTACCTGCGGGAGGGGGGGATGCTGGGGGGCGAACCGGCCCCCATCGGCGCCGCCGACGCTTTCGACCAGTACACGAGCGACCCGCGCCGCCCGGTCCCCTACATCGACCGGCAGGCCACCGGGATGGCGCGGGATTACATGGTCGGAGACCAGCGTTTCGCCGCCGCGCGCGCGGACGTGCTGACTTATGCCACCGCCGCGCTTGCGGAGGACATTACCGTCGCCGGACCGGTGATCGTGAGCCTGAGGGTTTCCACCAGCGGGACCGATTCCGATTTTATCGTGAAACTCGTCGACGCCTACCCCGAGGAACCCACGGGGGACGGGACCGGGGCGCGGGACGGGTCGATGGGGGGGTACCAGCAATTGGTGCGGGGGGAGCCCTTCCGCGGAAAATACCGCAACAGCTTTTCCCGTCCGGAGCCCTTCGTGCCGGGGCGGATCACCGCGGTGGAGTTTTCGATGCCCGATGTCTACCACACCTTCCGCCGGGGCCACCGCATCATGGTCCAGGTGCAGAGCAGCTGGTTTCCGCTCGTCGACGTCAATCCGCAGAGTTTCGTCGACATCTACAGCGCCGACGAGAAGGATTTCCGGCCGGCGACCCAGCGGGTCTACCGTTCCCGGAGCGCGGCGTCTTCCGTCACCCTGGTCCGGCTGGAATAGCCGGGGGATTCCCGGGGCCGCGTACGGCTCAGCGTATCATGGCGCCGATGGTGCGGAGCATGCCTGACGGGGAGCCGAAGGTGTCGTTGACGGCGCTGGCCTCGAAGCCGCTGTGGACCATGCAGTTGATGCACTTGGGGTTGCCCGATCGCGGTCCGTACCTGTCCCACTCGGTGTGTTCGAGCAGTTCCGCAAAGGTCTTGCAGTGGCCCTCCTCGAGCAGGTAACAGGGTTTCTGCCAGCCGAACAGGCTGTATCCCGGCATCCCCCAGGGGGTGCAGTCGTAGTCCCTCGCCCCGGTCAAAAATTCGAGGAAGAGCGGGCTCTGGTTGAATTTCCAGTGTTTTTTGCGCCCGCGCAGCACCGCGGCGAACAACCGCCGGGTTTCCTCCTTCCGGAGAAAGTGCCGCCGGTCGGCCGCTTTCTCGTAAGGGTAGCCGGCGGACAGCGTCATCCCCTCCACCCCGAGGGCCATTGTCTCGTCGAAGAACGCGCGCACGCTTTCGGGATCGGCGTCGTTGAAAAGGGTGGTGTTGGTGGTGACGCGGAACCCGCGGCGAACGGCTTCCCTGATCGCCTCCGTCGCGATGCGGTGCACCCCCGCGCGCCCCACCGACCGGTCGTGGAACTGTTCGAGACCGTCGAGATGGACGTTGATGGTGAAGTACTTGTTGGGGCGGAAGTCGCCCAGCTTGTCCTTCAGGAGCAGGGCGTTCGTGCAGAGGTAGACATACTTCCCGCGCGCGATCAGCCCCTCCACGATCCCGGCGATCTGCGGGTGCAGCAGGGGCTCCCCCCCGGGGATGCTGACCATGGGGGCGCCGCACTCCTCCGCCGCCTCGAAACACTGTTCCGGGGAGAGCTGTCGCCGCAGGATTTCCGGCGGATACTGGATCTTGCCGCACCCGGAGCAGGCGAGGTTGCAGCGGAAGAGGGGTTCCAGCATGAGGACCAGCGGATAACGGGCCGTCCTGGAGACCTTGCGCCCGACGATGTACCTGGCGACCGCCAGCATTTGCGATATGGGGACTCCCATGGTCACGCTCCCGACCAGTGATCGTAACCTATCGCCGCGGGCGCCGCAATCCCCTCCTGGTCACGGGTTGAGCCCGGCGGGAATGCAAGAAAGGGACAAGCAATCATCCCGCGTGGTCATGGGGCGGGCGCCCGGACAGGCGGCGGTGGACGACCGGATCCTTCCGTGATAGCCTTTCCGCATTATGAAAGCACCCGTATTCGGTTCCGGCGCACTCGATCTCATTGGCAACACTCCTCTTGTCCGGCTCCGGCGCCTGTGTCCCAACCCGGAGGTCGAAATCTGGGCCAAGCTCGAAAGCGTCAATCCCGGGGGATCGATCAAGGACCGGGTCGCCCGGTCGATGATCGAGGCCGCGGAGGCCGCGGGCGAACTGAGCCGGGACAAGATCATCCTGGAGGCGACCAGCGGGAACACCGGAATCGGGCTCGCCCTGGTGGGCGGGGTGAAGGGGTACAAGGTCCTGCTGGCGATGAGCGAAGGGGTCAGCGAGGAGCGCTGCCGGATCCTGTCGGCGCTGGGCGCCGGGTTTCTCAAGACCCCGGCCCGGCTCGGCACGGACGGTGCCATCGAGGCGGTCTATCGTCTGAACCGCCAGGAGCCCGGCAGGTATTTCATCCCCGACCAGTACAACAACCCGGCCAACCCTCTGGCCCACTACCACGGCACGGCGGTGGAGATTTGGGAGCAGACCGGGGGGAGAATCACTCACCTGGTCGCCACCATGGGGACCTCGGGCACCCTCATGGGAACAGGCCGCCGGCTCAGGGAGTACAATCCCGCGATCCGCATCATAGGCGTGGAGCCCTACCTGGGGCACAAGATCCAGGGCCTGAAGAACATGAAGGAGGCCTACCGACCGGGGATCTTCGACCGGAAACGGCTCGACTCCAAGGTCAACATCAAGGATGACGACGCCTTTGCGACCGCCCGGCTGTTGGCGCGGGAGGAGGGGCTGTTCGTGGGGATGAGCGCCGGGGCCGCCTGCCACGTGGCCCTTGAGACGGCCAGAGGACTCACGGGCGGCGTCATCGTCGTCATCCTTCCGGACGGGGGGGACCGTTATCTCAGCACGTCCCTCTTCCAATCCTCCGTCCCCGTTGCGCGCCGGGAGCCCCAACTGGAGCTGTACGACACGCTCTCGCGTACCCAGCGGAGATTCCAGCCGCTCGAGCCCGGGAAGGTTTCGGTCTATTCCTGCGGACCCACGGTGAACGCCCCCCCCACCCTGGGCCTGCTGCGCCGCGTGGTGGTGGCCGACCTGCTGCGGCGTGTCCTGGAATACTGCGGATTCGAGGTTCGTCACGTGATGAATATCACCGACCTGGATGACAACACGATCCAGGAATCGATCCGGCAGGGGATAGGGCTCCGGGAACTGACAGACCGCTACACGGGCGAATTCATGAATTGCCTGGACCGGCTGGGGGTCAAGCACGCCTGGAAATACCCGCGGACCTCGGAACATGTCGACGACATGGTCGGCTTCGCGCGTGAGTTGGTGGGCGCGGGGTACGCCTACGAGAGGCTGCGCAGCGTCTATTTCGACATCAGCAGGTTCCCGAAGTACGGTGCGCTGAGCGGGCTCGATTTCTCCAAGATCAGGGTCGGTGCCACCGTGGACCTGGATGAATACGACAAGGAGAACCCCAGGGACTTCACCCTGTTCAAGCGGTCCACCCTGGCCGAAATGGCGCACGACATCTTTTACGAGACCGAATGGGGCAACGTCCGCCCCAGCTGGCACGTCCAGTGCGCGGCCATGAGCAAGCGCTACTTGGGAGAGGAGTTCGACATCCACACCGGCGGCAGCGATATCCTATTCCCCCACCACGAAAACGAAATCGCCCAGTGTGAGGCGCTCCATGGCAAAGGGCCGGCGCGCTACTGGGTGCACTCGGGGCTGGTGCTGGCCGGGGGGAAGAAGATGTCCCGTTCGGCCGGAAACGCGGTGACGCTCGAGGACCTGCTGGGCGCGGGGTTTACCGCGCGGGAGGTCCGCTACCTGCTCCTGTCGGTCCACTACCGCCAGCCGCTCACCTATTCCCGGGAGGCCCTCCAGGCGGCCCGTGCCGCGCTCGGGCGGATCGACACCTTCGTTGCCCGGCTCAGGCTGTGCTCCGGCAAAGGATCGGGCGATTCCATCCAGGGCGCCGTCGATGAAATGACGGCCTCCTTCGAATCCGCCCTGGAAGCCGACCTCAACGTCCCCAAGGCCTTGGGGGCCCTGTTTCTCCTGATCCGGCAGGTGAACCCGCTGCTGGCGGGCCAGGGGGTGTCGCGCAAGGATGCTGACCTGGCGCTCGCGGCTCTGGACAGGATCAACTCGGTGCTGGGATTTGTCGACCTCGACCCGGCGGAAGCCGCACCGGCGGATCCCGAGGTGGAGGCCCTGATCGCCCGGCGCGAGGAGGCGCGGGAAAGGAAGGATTACGCTGAAGCGGACCGTATCCGCGCGGAACTGGGAAAGCGCCACATCGTCCTGGAGGACACGCCCTACGGGACGATCCATTGGACGGCCTCTCCGCCGGCCGAAGGCCCGACCGGGACCTCCTCCCCCTCTTCATCCTCCCAATGATGACCCAATGATGACCAACGATGAGGCCGGGCTCACGGCCCGAAACTAACCGATTCTTCACCCTCCGCTCGGGGCGCAATTCGCGGCGCCGCCTGCCGAGACCGAAGCGAAACTGGAGACCTGCTCCTCCAGCCGGCCGCTCCCGCATTCGGGGCAGCGGACCTCTTCCGCCTCCCCGGCCCGGAGCACCAGTTTTTCGAATTCCGCCCCGCATTCGAGGCACATGTATTCGTAGAGCGGCATCGTGTCGTTTCCTCCTGTTCACTGAATAGGATCCCGCACGGGCCGGGGCAAATCCGGCCGCCGCTTTTTCCGCAAATCGCCGGTGCCGGAGGTCGGGCAGGACCTCCGCGGTTTAACCCTTGTTCAGTGAGGCGAGGAACTCCGCGTTGCTGTCGGACTTGCGGAGCTTGTCGAGCAACAGGTCCATCGCTTCGTCGATGGACAGGGGGTTCAGCACCTTGCGCAGGATCCAGATCTTGGTGAGGTCGTTTGCCTCCACCAGCAGTTCTTCCTTCCGGGTGCCGGACCGGTTGATGTCGATCGCCGGGAAGATGCGCTTGTCCACGAGCTTGCGGTCCAGGATGATCTCCATGTTGCCGGTGCCCTTGAATTCCTCGAAAATTACGTCGTCCATGCGGCTCCCGGTGTCGATCAGGGCCGTGGCCATGATCGTGAGGCTCCCCCCCTCCTCGATCTTCCGGGCGGCCCCGAAAAAGCGCTTCGGTTTCTCCAGGGCGTTGGCGTCGACGCCGCCGGAAAGCACCTTGCCGCTCGAGGGGATGACGGTGTTGTAGGCGCGCGCCAGGCGCGTGATGCTGTCGAGCAGGATGACGACGTCCTTCCTATGTTCCACCAGGCGCTTGGCCTTTTCCATGACGATTTCAGCGACCTGGACATGGCGCGAGGCGGGTTCGTCGAACGTGGAGCTGATCACCTCTCCCTTGACGGAGCGTTCCATGTCGGTGACTTCTTCCGGGCGTTCGTCAATCAAGAGGACGATGAGGTAGACCTCCGGGTGGTTGGTGCTGATCGAGTTGGCGATGTTCTGCAGCAGCATGGTTTTGCCCGTCCTGGGGGGCGACACGATCAGTCCGCGCTGTCCCTTGCCGATGGGAGTGAAGATGTCCATCACCCGGGCGGAAAGGTTTTCGCGCACCGTTTCCAGCTGGATCCGCTCCTGCGGGTAGAGGGGGGTGAGGTTGTCGTAGAAGATCCGGTGGCGCGCCTCCTCGGGCGGCTCGAAGTTCACGGCGTCCACTTTCACCAGGGCGAGGTAGCGCTCCCCCTCGTTCGGCATGCGGATCTGCCCGGAGACGATGTCGCCGGTGCGGAGATCGAATTTCCGGATCTGGGAAGGCGAAATGTAGATGTCGTCGGGGCCGGGCAGATAGCTGTAATCGGGGGAGCGGAGGAAGCCGTAACCTTCCGGGAGCACCTCAAGCACCCCTTCCGAAAAGATGAGCCCGTGATTCTCCGCCTGGGCCTGCAGGACGGCGAAGATGAGGTCCTGCTTACTCAGCTTGCCCGCCTCGGCGATCTTGTATTTCTTGGCGATCTTCGCCAAGTCCTTGATATTCAGGGCCTGCAGCTCGCTGATGTGCAGCTGCTCCCCCTCTTTGTCCAGCGCCTCCTGGATCGGGAGCTTCTGGTTGCCGGCGACGTCCTTGGAACGGGTATCCTTTTCTGCCATATCACACCTGTTTTGTTGATGATAGCTTGGCTGGTGCAAGTATCTATGTGGAACTCTGATGACCGCGGCCCTAAAGTGTAGAATGGTTTCCTGAAAATCTCCAGAAAATTCCGGGCGGATGGGCGGGAGCGACCGCCCCCCGGAGCCGCGGCCCGGGGGAGCGGCTCCGGGGGGACGTTGTCGTGTTCGGGTCAGATCCCGAGATCGGTCTTGGCCTTGGCTAGAACTTCTTCGATTCCGTCGAGCGAGCCCGAGTGGCTCCCCTGGTAGATCTGCTCAAGGTACTGCTTGGCCCTGGGGGCCATGGACTTTTCGAGTACCACGCACTTCGCGAATGGTTCCATGGCCGCGTTCTGCCCCTCGGTCTGCCACTTGCTCATCCCGATGTAGTACCAGGCGTCGTCCCGCTTGGGGTCGAACCGGACCACCTTCTGGTAGGTTTCGAGCGCCGCGGGGTAATCCTTCTTCTGGTAGGCTTCCGCTCCCATCAGGCCGAAGGCGATGGCGCGGGTGGCGTTCCACTGGGCCTCCTGCATGTTGGGCGGCACCTTGTCGCCGTAGACGGCCATGATTTTGGCGAAGAGCGCGGTCGCGGCCGGGACGTCCTGTTTGCGCAGCTGCACGTCGGCCATCTGCAGCGCCGTCGTGTAGCCCAGGGGCTGGTCGATCGGCGCATCCGCCAGGATCTTCTGGCCGCACTCCAGGTACTTGTCGTAGTTCTCCATGGCGAGGTAGATGGCGGCCATTGTCTGGAGCATGGCGGCGTCCGGGGCGGCGGCGTAGATCGTCTCCGCCATTTCCGCGGCCTTGGGCAGGTCCCCGGCCCCGTAATGGGCGGCCATCTTTGTCCGCTGCATCAGCAGGACCGACGGGGAAAGCTGGTCCTTGAGGAACTCAGCCTCTCCCACGGGGATCTCCTCCGCCTTGACCTTTTCCACGGTGGGCAGGAGCTCCAGGAGTGCGTCGGCCATGGAGATCACCTTGGCCCAGTCCTTCTTTTCGAGTTGTGGGTTGATGGCCGCCTGGTAATCGGTGGCCACGTAAAGCAGGATTCTGGAAATCGGGTGCTCCTTGACGAAGCCGATCAGCAGGTCGGCCCGCTTGGCGACGTCCGCCTCTTTCTTGATCTCCTCGTACTGAGCGTAATCTTTCTTGTACTGGTAGTCGGAAAGAGGCGAGATTTTGTCCTGCAGGGCGAAGCCGCTGGCTCCACACAGCAATAGAATGGCTATTATCGAGCCGACAAGTCTTCGGGTCATAGTCATCACTCCTGAGAAAAAGCTCGTTTTATCGATGCAACACCGCAATCCATAAAGGCGCGGGGAGCCCCGGAACCTGGGTTGCGGGAGCTGGACTCCCCCTTTCCCGTTGAGTTCAGGTTCTTATGGACCGGCCCTTCCTGTCAAGGCAAAATACGCCCCCGCATGGTGCACGGCCCCGGCCTTCATGGCTCTATCCTGCTGAACATCCATTGATTCCCGGGATACCAACGCATCCGCCGCAACCGGTACGTCCCGGTCATTTTCGATCCCGCAAACCGCAGCTTCAGCTCCGCGGCCGCCTCCGGCCCGATTTCCACTTCCCCCTCGTCCCAGGCGATGACGGGTCCGCGGCCGAAAGCCTCTTCCTCGAAGACGGGGCTCGAAGCCGCCTCGACCGGGAAGCTCTCCCGCTCGATGGCCAGCCGCCTCTCTCCCACCCGCCGCGGCGGCTCCTTCAGCAGGGACCAGGAGCGCAGCCTGCGGTCCATGACCACCCTGAGGTCGTAATGGGGCCTCGCGGTTTTGTGGTAATGAATGACAAATCGCGAAATCAGCGGTTCGATCAGACGCTTGCTCCAGGCGCTCAAATATGCCAGTATTTTTGCCTAAACACTCATGGATATCCAAGTCGAAACTAACGGGGAAGGTCGAATCATCCGGATCGAAGGCAGGCTCACCTTGGAGCACTGCCCGGAAATCGCGCGCCGCATCGACGAGGTGCTTGCCGGGCGGCCGCGCAAAATCGTGCTCGATCTTGAGGCGGTCCCCTTCGTGGACAGCTCGGGAGTGGGGGAGATCCTGAGACTGTTCAAGAGGATGAGGGAGGTGGAGGGTGAACTCGTCCTGTTCCGTCCGAACCGGAAACTGCGGAGCCTTTTCGCGATGTACCGTTTCGATCGCTTCCTGACCATCCGGGAACCCGGGGGCGGCGATGAATAGGCCGGGACCCGTACGCGCCGGGGGGGTCCTTTTCTGTCTTGCCCTGCTGGCGCCGGTCCCCGCCGCCGGGGCGCAGCCGCGGCAGCGCCTCCCTGAAAACCCCCAGAACGCGGCGCAGGCGCAGAAACCCGTTCTGCTGAGCATCGCGCTGGCCGACGGCGCGGTGACGGCGGATATCGCCGACTGCCCGCTGCATGACGTGCTGGTGGAGCTGGCCGCGCGGACCGGCGTCATCTTCGAGGTCCGCAGCGAGCCCAATCCCCTGGTTTCCGTCCACCTCCGCGCGGTCCCGCTCCCGGAGGCGGTTGGGCGCATCGTCCCGGAAGGCAACATCGTGTTTATTCATGATGAGGCCGACCCGGGCCGTATCGCGCTGGTCCGCATCCTCCCTCGCGACGGCGCGGCGGTGCAGCCCGGCCTTCTCTATTTCGGAACCGGCAGGGTCACCGCCTCCGGCCGGTCAACCGGGGCCCCGGCCCCGTAACGTTCAGGAAAAACCTATGCCCTCCTTTGTGAAACTGTTATTGTCGAGCCTCCTCCTCCTTGCCGGTCTCACCGGCGCCGCCTTCGGACAGGGTTCCCGGGAGGAGGTCCGGGCCGCGGTCGACGCGGTGGTCGGCGAGGCGTACCGGGCGGCCGCCGCCGAATTTCCCTGCAAAACCAAGACGCGGGGGAAAGGGAAGATCATACGCTGGCAGGACGTGGAAAAGTGCGTGAACTACGCCCATGACCGGGTCGACTGGGAGGGGCTCTCGGAGCGCATCCGGACCATCGGGCAGCAAGCGGGCCTCGAGAGGGCCGCGCTTGCGGCCGAGATCGAAGCCTCCCTGACCGCGCAGGCGATCCCCTTCAGTGCGATCTACGTGGTCAAGGACGCCGGGGCGCGGCTGCCGCTGTCGAACTCGTTCCTGAAATTCCTCCCGCCCGACTCCCTGCTCGATCTCCCTGTCTACAACCAGAAAGGGGACCTGCTGGGCAGTTTTTCGGGAGCGTACTTTTTCGAACGGAGCGGGGGGCTTTCGACGGCCACGGGCTACCGGAGGCCTAATTTCCAATACAAGGACCTGAACGGGGAGATGCAGGCGCCGTCGGAGACGTTCCTGATCGACCGGTACGGGGTCCCCTGGAAGGATGCCGAATCCCAGCCCGGGTTCCGGTTGCCGGCCGACAAGCTGGTTCCCAAGCGCTGACTCTCAGTCCCCGGCGGGGTCCTGCGTCGTGGCGTACCAGGAGATCTGGCGTGCGATCCCCCTCAGGGTCCCGACGTCGGCCGATTCCAGCCCCGCCCTGCCGAAGATCCGGCGCAGGGTGAACATCATGTGTTGCGCGTTCTGGGTGTGCAGGAAGCCGATCTCCAGCAGGGCCTTTTCCAATTGCGCATACATGGCCTCCGTCTGTTCCAGGGACGCCGTCCTGATCGCCCGCGCCGGGGTATGGCCGAGGCTGCCGAGGAAGAGCTCGTAGGCGACCACCATGACAGCCTGGGCCAGGTTGATGCTGCTCGCCCGGCGATGGGTCGGGATGCGCATCAGGAGCTGGCAGAGGCGCAGGTCGTCGTCGACGAGCCCGGTGTCCTCGGGGCCGAAGAGGATGCCCACCCGCTGCCGCGCGGCGTGGTCGAGGATCCGGGGGACGATGGCGCGGGGCGGGGCGGCGGGGGAGCGGTAGCCGCCGCTTTTCCCCGTGGTCCCGACCAGCAGGCGGACTCCCCGGAGGGCGCCCGCGAGCGAGCGGCAGACCCTGGCCGATTCCAGGATAGGCCCCCCGGCCTTGGCCAGCCGGTAGGATTCATCGGTGATCCGGCACCGGGGCGCCGCGAGCACGAGCCGCCCGAGGCCCATGTTGGCCATGGCGCGCGCGACCGACCCGATATTGCCCGGGTGTTTCGTGCCCGCGAGGATGATGACCACATTTTCCAGTGACATGGCGACCTACTCTAACATTATGCGCCCTGCCGGACACGCATTCCCCGGTTTTTTCCGGCAGGATGTGAGAAAATTGGACCTGGACCTGTCTTGGAACGGGAGGAAACGATGCGCTACGCCGGAATTCTCGTGTTTGCCGTCATCACGCTTTTTGGATGGGGCTTTCTGCCCGCCGCCCAGGAGTCGCCTGCAATCCCGGGAGCCGCCGAGGCCTCCCAGGCGGGGAAGAGCCCGTCTCCCGAAGAGATCATCCGCAGGTTCACCGCCAAGGAGACGGAGTCCTACGCGGCCTGGATGCAATACTCCTACACGCAGATTGCGGTGATCAAGGTGGTCTCGCTCAACGGCGCACCGCGCAACGAGTCGATGACGATCGTGTCCGAGGTTGTTTTCAACGACGACGGCACGCGCGAGGTGCGGCCGCTGCGTCGCAGCGGCCGGCTCCGCTCGGTCAGGCTCACACCCGAGGACGAGGACGTGATGCTCAACATCAATCCCTTCGCTTTGACTGAATCTGAACTGCCCTTGTACAACCTCAAGTACGAGGGGAAGGAGAAGGTGGACGAGCTGGTGTGCTACGTTTTCTCCGTGCGCCCCAAAAACACCCGGGGGGACCGCTTTTATTTCAAGGGGAAGATCTACGTGGACGACCGGGACCTGCAGATCGTGAAAACGGTCGGCAGGCCGGTGCCGGAGCGCCGGGGGAACCTTTTCCCGGAATTCGAGACGCTGCGCCTGGTCATCGACGGGGAGTATTGGTTCCCGGTCTGGACCCACGCCGATGAAAAGCTCCACTTCGCCCAGGACACCGTGGGGATCGAGCAGACCCTGACCTACGAGAACTACAAGAGGTTCGGTTCCAAGGCGACCATCCGGTTCGGCGCTCCCGAGGTGGAAACGGGGGAGTGAGCGTCACCCGGCAAGGTGAAACTCGATTTCGTGCACGTCGCCGAACGAGTCGATCATGTACTGCTTCAACTTGGCGATCAGTTTCTTTTCCGCCACGCGGATCGCCTCGCGCGAGATGCCGTAGCGGTCGGCGATCTGCTGCAGCGTTTCCGGTTCCTCGGCTATCAGCCGCCGGGTGAGGATATCCCGTTCGCGCTTGGAGAGGGATTCGGAAAAATCGGCGAATTTCTTCTCCAGCAGCTCCCGGAACTGTTCCTGGGCGATCTTCTCGTCCATGCTCTGCTCCATCGTGTGGAGCGTGTCGACGTAGCGGACGTTCCCGTCGGAGTTGCCCAGGGGCGCGTCGAGCGGCAGGTCCCCCCCGGTCATCCCCTGTTCCACCTCCCGCAGCTCCTGTTCGTCCACCCTCAGGTTTTTGGCGAGCAGGCGGGAGGTGGGGACGATGCCCCGGGCCTCCAGTTCCCGCTTTTCCCGGTTGAGGTTCATCAGGATCCTGCGCCGCGTGTTGGTCGTCCCGATCCTGACCATCCGCTTGTTGTCGAGCAGGAATTTGAAGATGTAGGCCTTGATCCACCAGGCGGCGTAGGTGGAGAGCCGCGTCCCGCGCTCGGGGTCGAACCGCTGCACCGCCTGGAGCAGGCCGAGGTTCCCCTCCTGGATGAGGTCCAGGATGTTGCGGTAGACCTTGCGGTAGATCATGGCGATCTTGACCACGAGCCTGAGGTTCGAGGTCACCAGCCGGTAAGCGATTTCCCGGTCTCCGGTTTTGTGGTACTGCCGGGCGAGCGCCTGCTCCTCCTCCCGGCTGAGCGGGGCGAATTTCCTGATCTCCGCCAGGTAGGCACGCAGGGGGTCGTAGCGCGCGATCCCTTGGGGCGCGGCGCCGTCGAACTTGCGCTCTTCGTTCCCCGCGTTTCCCGCCGGTTCCGCAATCTCCCCGCCGCCGGCGGTCTCATCGAATTCCGTCATGGAATTCATTATAGGCAACGGGCCGTGCGAGGTCCATAACCGTACGCGCGTGGGGCAATCTCCGCTTGTGCTCCCCGGGCGATTTGCCCTATAAGTAATTCCGGGCCCGGGCCACGGGCCCATTGCGAAGGGAGCGTTCCATCCATGAAGCGCGAGACCAGCGGGCGGATCCGTTTTTTCAAGATGACCGGGACCGGCAACGATTTCATCCTGATCGACAACCGTCAACGGCTGATCGACGCCGACGCTTGCGGGGATTTCGTCCGCAGTGCCTGCCGGCGCAAACGCTCCATCGGCGCCGACGGGGTGATCCTGATCGAAAAGGACCCCGAGGTCGATTTTCGCTGGCGTTTCTTCAACGCCGACGGCAGCGAGGCGGAAATGTGCGGGAACGGCGCCCGCTGCGCTGCGCGCTTCGCATTCCTCACGGGCATCGTCGATACTCCGCGGATGGCCTTCCGCACCCTCGCCGGCGTCGTCGGTGCGGAACTCCTGGACATCGAGGTAAAGGTGCAGATGCCCCTTCCGCACGGCCAGAGGATGGACTTGGGGGTGGAGGCCGAAGGGCGCCGCTTCTCCCTCGATTTCATCAACACGGGGGTTCCGCACGCGGTCTGCTTCATGGCATCGGAGGAGGAATTCGGCTCCATGGAGGTCGAGCGCTGGGGCCGGGCGATCCGGTATCACCCCGAATTCCTCCCCGCCGGGACCAACGTCGATTTTGCCCTGGTCCGTGACCCCCGCCGCATCGCCGTCCGCACCTACGAGCGCGGGGTCGAGGAGGAGACTCTCGCCTGCGGCACCGGGTGCATCGCCGCGGTCCTCGCGGCCGCCTCGCGCGGCCGGGCGTCGTCGCCGGTGGAGGTGGAGGTGCGGAGCGGCGAGATCCTGACGGTCCATTTCCGGGAGGCGGTCGAAGGGGGCGACACCGGCGGCAGGTTCGCGGAGGTCCTGCTCTCCGGGGAGGCGCGCGTGGTTTACGAGGCCGACCTCTGGCCCGAGACCATCCTCAACGGTGCGTGACCGGGCTCCTATCCCAGGCGGGGATCCAGGCGCTCCCGCAGGGCGCTCTTCGACAGGGCGCCGATCACGGTTTCGACCGGCTGCCCGTCCCTGAACAGGATCAGGGTCGGGATACTCCGCACGTTGAACTGCCCTGCCGTCGCCGGGTTCCGGTCCACGTTCATCCGGATCAACTTGAGCCGCCCCGCCTGCTCGCCGGCGTATTCCTCCAGCACCGGCGCCGTCATACGACACGGGGCGCACCAATCGGCCCAGAAGTCGACCAGGACCGGGACCGGGGCTTCCAGCTCGCGGCGGAAGCTGATGTCGGTGCCGTCGACGATCCAGGGGAGGGGGGAGCGGCATTTGCCGCAGGCGGGTGACCGGCTCCCGCTCTCGGGCTTCAGCCGGTTTTTTGCGCCGCACCGGGGGCAGCTGACGACAGTGTCTTGCATGGGACCTCCTTGTCCTTGAACAGATTGCGCACGGTGAAACCCGCGTTGGCGGGGCGTTCGGCGGGACGGCGCATGAAATAGGAATGCCGCTGTCTCCACCTGCGGATCCCGTCTCTATTTTACCACCGGGGAGCGCCGGTGGGGCCACCGATCTATCTGTTGACTGCGTTGGCCCGGCCGACTATGATCGTGGCGAAATGATCGTGCCCCTCTTCCCCTTGCCCAATGTGGTGCTGTTCCCCAAAACCCCGGTGCCGCTCTATATCTTCGAGGAGAGGTACCGGGTCATGATCCGGGAGGCGATAGCGGGAAACCGGGAGATCGTCATCGCCCTCCTGAGGCCGGGGGGGGAGACGGGCCCCGGGGGGATGCCCGAAGTACACGACATCGCCTGCCTGGGCCGGATCGAGAGCTACGAGGAACTGGAGGACGGCAAGTACAACATCGTGGTGGTGGGGGTTGACCGGGTGCGCATCCTCCGGGAGGTCCGGCATTCGCCCTACCAGCAGGTCGAAGTGGAGCGGATCGAGCCCGCATTGCCGGGCTGGACGGCGGAGGAAATAGCCGGCCGCCAGAGCCGGATCGGGGAGCTGTTCGCCCGGTTCACAGAACTGGCGACCGGGACGCCCCAGCAGGTGAACGAACTCATGCCCCAACTCGATTTCGACGCCTTGGTCAACATGGTCGCCATGACCCTCAACCTCGCCATCGATCAGAAGCAGGCACTGCTGGAGCTCGACGACGCTTCGGAGCGCTGCGACGCCCTGATCCCTGTGCTCGAACAGCAACTGGAGACGCTCGTGCTGGTGCGCAGGTTCGAGCACATCAAGCCCGAGAACCCGCATTTCAATTAGCGGTTGAAGGAGGAACGGGCGGAAAGGGGGCGGCAGAATGGGGGATCGATCCGGGAATCGCCGCGCGGCGCTCATCGCGGGGGGGGTGCGGGGCATCGGCCGTGCGCTGGCGCTTGCCCTGGCTGCGGAAGGGTGGAGCGTCGCCGTCTGCTACCGCCAAAGCGAGAGGGAAGCGGCCTCCCTGCGCGCCGAACTCGAGGCCCTGGGCCCCGGGCACGCCTGCGTGCGCGCCGACGTCTCCGACCCCGGCACGGCGGCCGAACTCGTCCGGCGGGTCGAACATGCCCACGGGCGCCTGGATGCCCTGATCAACAGCGTCGGCGCCTACCATCGGGTGCCGCTCCTCGAGGAGAGCGTCGAGGGGTGGCACGCCATGTTCGACGCCAACCTCCACCCGGTCTTCTACCTCGCGCGCGCCGCGGCCCCGGGGATGATGCGGCGCCGGTGGGGACGCATCGTCAACTTCAGCATTGTGAACGCGGACCAGCAGGTGGGGCAGCCCTTCATCACGGCCCACTACATCGCCAAGATCGGGGTGCTGGTGCTGACCCGTTCCCTGGCGCGGATACTCGCTCCGCACGGCATCACCGCCAACACCGTCTCCCCCGGCTTCATCGATACCGGGGGCGTGCCGGAGGAGGACCTGGCGCAGTCGTTCTCGGCCATCCCCGCGGGCTGCCTGGGAACCCCCGGCGACGCCGTCGCCGCCGTCCGCTACCTCCTCTCGGACGAGGCGCGCTACGTCAACGGGACCAACATCCACGTGAGCGGCGGCTGGGGGATTTGATTCCCGGACAGGCTAGCGCAGCAGGGAAACGAGGTCGGCGAAGAGGGCGTAGGCCGTCTGGTCCACCGACGGGTTGTTTTCCACGATCGCCAGTTCGCGCATGGTGTCGGTGTTGACGACGAGGATGTTGCTCAGGCCCCGGATGGCCGCCAGCGGGTCGAAGACTTCGAGTTCCTGCAGTTCCACCTTCCCGATGACCTTCCCGCCCTGGCGGTACGCCCGGGCGACCAGGCGCAGGCGCCGGTCGCGGCGCAGGGCGGCCCGCACGGCGCGGCCGATATCGCTCGAGATGGCGCTGCGGTCGATGTCCTTCGGCTTCACGTGTCCGCCCATGACGGCCTGGATCAGCACCGACAGCTTGACGGCGGAATCCCAGCCGTCGAGATCGAGGCTGGGGTCGGCCTCGGACACGCCGGTGGTCTTCGCGTATTCGAGCGCGGCCTCGAACGTGGTTCCCTGTTCCATCTGGGTCAGGATGTAGTTCGTGGTGCTGTTGAAGATCCCCCGCAGGGAGAGGATGCGCGTCCCCGGCAGGGAATTGCGGAGCAGGTTGAACACGGGCACACCGTCCATGACCGTCCCCTCGTAGAGGAACTGGACGTCGCGCAACCGGGCCAGGCGCGTCAGCTGCGTGTAATGCGTCGCCACCGGGCCCTTGTTCGAGGTGATCACGTTCAATCCCGCCCCGAGGGCCTCCCGGATGTGGGTGGCGGCCGGTTCCCCGCTGAGGTCGAGCAAGCTCATCTCGAAGAGCACGTCGGCGCCGCACTGCCGGATGAAATCGAGTTGCGACGCGCACTCCGGCCCGTTGTGAAACCGGTCCAGCGCGGGGCCGCGCTTGCCGGAGCCGAGGATCTTCCTGATGGGGAGACCGCCGTGGTCGATCGCCATCCCATGCTCCTTCGTCGCGATCCCCGTGATCTTCAACTCGACGGCGTGCGTCCGGAGCAGCCATTTTTCCCGCTCGACCAGCAGGCGTGCCAAAGCCCGGCCGACCCGGCCGAATCCGATGAAGGCGCAATTGATCTGTCGAATTTCTTGTTCCATGGCCCCCCTGCCGGCCGGACCTGTCGCCATAAACGACCGGCCGTTCTGCACGATATTACTCCCTGATATGTCTTGGTGCAAGCGAGGGTTCGACGGCCCTGGCGCCCGCTGCGGGCGGCGGCCGGCGGGGGGCGCCGCGCCTCCTCTTCCCGCTTGATTTTCACCAAATCTTCACCTATTTTGTAGTCATGATCCTGGACCGTGAAATCATCTACCTGGCCGTCAGGTCTTTCCCCGTGGCCGTGGAACGGGTGGTGCATCCCGAATTGCGCCGCCGCCCCGTGGTGGTCGCTCCCCGCTCCGCGGCGCGTTCCGTCGTGACGGCCCTGTCCCCGGAGGCCTGGAGGGCGGGGGTCCGCAAGGGGATGCCGCTGGCCCGGGCGCTGCGCTGCTGCCGGGACACGATCGTGCTGCCGCCGAACGAACCTCTCTACCTCCGGGCCTCCCGCGCGATATGCGGAGTCCTGGCGGCCTACTCCCCGGTGCTCGAACCCTCGGGTTACGGTCACGCCTACCTGGATGTCACGGGAACCGGCCGGCTCTGGGGCCCGCCGCGGGACGCCGCCTGGAAGGCGCGGCGGGAAATCCGGCGGCGACTGGGCCTCGAGGCCGCGCTCGGGATCGCCTCCAATAAAATGGTCAGCCGGATCGCGTCGGAGGTGACGCGGACGGCGGGGTTGCAGGACGTGCCGCACGGGGACGAAGCTTCCTTTCTCTCCCCTTTGCCGGTGGGGCTGCTCCCGGGCGTCGGGCCCCGGACCGGGGAACGGTTCCGGGAACTGAACCTGAGCGTCATCCGTGATGTCGCCGCCATGCGGCCGGAACATCTCGCCCTGGCGTTCGGTCGTTTCGGTTTCCTGCTCCGCGAGCGGGCCCTGGGGATCGACCGCACCCCGGTGGTTCCGGCACGATCGGTTCCGGCGCTGGAACTGGAAAAGGCGCTGGGCGAAGACTCGAACGATTACGGTTTGCTTGCAAGGGAACTCGCGGGGCTCTGCGCCCGGGCGGGGGAGCGGCTGCGCGCGGAAGGGCGGCGCGCCGGGCGGGTGGAGGTGAGGGTGCGCTACGCCGACTACGGGGAGGGGGTGGGGAGGGCGGGTATGGCCGTGCCGCTCGAGTCATCGGCCGCCCTGTACGGCGCGGCCCTTCCCCTGCTCCGCCGGGCTCTCGGCCGGCGCACGCGCGTGCGGAGCATGCGCCTGCGGCTCGAGGCGCTCTCCGCGGGGCCGGTCCAAATGGACCTGTTCGCCGACCCGGGGGCCGCGCGCCGCCTGAAACTCGAACAGGCGCTCGACGCGCTCGGCCGCCGCTACGGCCGTCCCGTCCTCCTCCCCGCGTCGTTGTCCGCCGGGGCGTGAAAGGGACCATGTTCGTCCACCTGCACGTTCATTCCCACTACTCCTTCTGCCGCGGCGCCAGCAGCATCGAAGCGCTGGTGGACGCGGCCCTGGAGCGGGGGATGACGGAGCTCGCGCTGACCGACATCAACGGTGTCTACGGGTTGGTCCGGTTCCTTCAATACTCCGCCGAGCGGGGGGTGCGCCCCATCGTCGGGGCGGAACTGCGGGTGGAAGGGGAGCGGGCGATCCTGCTGGCGCGCAACCGTGAAGGGTACTCCCTGCTCTGCCGCATCGTCTCCGGGCTCCGGGCGCCCGGCTTCCGCCTCTCCCGCGCCCTCATGGAAGAGCGGGAAAACCTGGTGGTGCTCAGCGACCAGGTCCCGTTGCTGGAGGCGCTCGCCCGCCAGAACGGGACCTCGGGCCTCTACGTTGCGCTCGACGATCCCCGGACGGAAGCGGGTCTCGTCGCTTTTTCCCGGGCCTCGGCCGTTCCCCCCGTGGCGACCAACGACGTCCATTTCGCGCACCCGTCCGATTACGCGCTCCACCGGTTGTTGCGCGCCATCGGCCTGAACACCTCCCTGTCCCGGATCCCGCCGGGGGAACTGGCGGGGGAGGACCGGTGGCTGAAGCCGGAGGAGGCGATGGCGCGGCGCTACCCGCACCTCGACCGCGCCCTGCAAAACGCCGCCCGCATCGCCGATGAATGCCGGGCCGAACTGGATATGGGCAAGCCGGTGTTCCCGGGCTGCGACCTTCCCGAAGGCGCCGACGCTTTCGGGTATCTGCGGGAGGAGTGTTTCCGGGGGGCCGCGCGCCGCTACGGGGGGCTTCCCGGTGCGGTGTCGAAGCGTCTGGACCACGAACTGGGCATCATCGAGTCGAAGGGGTTCGCCCCCTATTTCCTGGTGGTGCGGGACATCGTCCGTCGCTCGGCACGCACCTGCGGCCGGGGGTCGGCCGCGGCCAGCCTCGTCTCCTACTGCCTGGGGATCACCCACGTGGATCCGATCGCCCACGACCTTTTTTTCGAGCGCTTCCTCAACGAGGGGCGCAACGATCCGCCCGACATCGACATCGATTTTCCGTGGGACGAGCGGGACGGCGTCCTCGAGGACGTGTTCCGGAAATACGGCTCCGGGCGGGTGGCCATGATCGCCAACCACGTGGGGTTCGGCGCCCGCGCGGCCGTCCGGGAAGTGGCCAGGGTGTACGGCATCCCCGAGGTCGAGATCCAGGCGGTCACCCGGCGCATAGGTTATTACTGGGCGCTTGCCCATCTCGAAGACGCCGTGCGCCATCACCCCGTTTTCAAGGACATGGATCTGGGCGATCCCTGGCCCGAGATCATCCGCATGGCCGTGCGGCTCGACGGCTGTCCCCGGCACCTGTCCGTTCATTGCGGCGGCGTCGTCATCGTGCCCGACCGCATCGACCGTTACGTGCCCGTGGAGACGGCGCCTAAAGGGGTCCCGATCATCCAGTGGGAGAAGGACCAGGCGGAAGACGCGGGCCTGATCAAGATCGACCTCCTGGGCAACCGCTCGCTGGCGGTTATCCGGGATGCGCTCGCGGCCGTCCGGGAGCACTGCGGGGTGGATATCGACTACGAACGCTGGAACCCCACCGACGACGCCCGGACGCAGGACCTCATCCGCAGGGGGGACACGCTGGGGGTTTTTTACGTGGAATCCCCCTCCATGCGGCAGCTGCTGCAGAAGTGCGGCACCGGTGATTTCGACCACCTGGTGATTCACAGCTCCATCATCCGTCCTGCCGCCAACCGGTATATCCGCGAGTACGTCCGGCGGTTGCGGGGCGGCGCCTGGAAGTCGCTCCACCCCGTCCTGGACGAAGTCCTCCGCGAGACGTACGGGATCATGGTCTACCAGGAGGACGTTTCGCGTATCGCGATGGCGCTCGCGGGGTTCGGCGAGGCCGATGCCGACATGCTCCGAAAGGTGCTTTCCAGGAAACGGGCGGGCAAAGAGCTCGAGGATTTCCGGGAGAGGTTCTATGCCGGCGCGGCCGGCGGCGGCGTTCCCCGGGTGACGGTGGACGAGGTCTGGGAGATGATCCTGAGTTTTTCCGGGTACTCGTTCTGCAAACCGCACTCGGCCTCCTATGCCCTGGTTTCCTACAAGTCCTGCTACCTGCGGGCGCATTACCCGGCAGAGTTCATGGCCGCGGTCCTCACCAACGGGGGAGGGTACTATTCGGCCTTCGCCTACGTGTCCGAAGCCCGCAGGATGGGACTCGAGGTGCGGCTCCCGGACGTCAACGAAAGCGGACGGGAGTACCGGGGCCGGGGGAAGACGCTGCGCGTCGGGTTGATGCAGCTCAAGGGGCTCGGCCGGTCGGCGCTCGAGGCGATCCTGGCGGCGCGCCGCGACGGGCCGTTCCGGTCGCCGGACGATTTCCTGCGCCGCGTCCCCATCGACGTGGCGGACGTGAAGACCCTCGTCAAGGCCGGCGCCATGGACGGGATCTCCGGCGGCGCCACCCGGCCGGAAATGATCTGGAAGGCGCTCCAGCAGCGGGAAACCCGCGGCGGGCGCCGGCCGGAAACCCGTTCGCTTTTCGAGGACCTGCCTCCGGTGGAGATCCCCCGGGTGCCGCAGTACTCCCCGCGCACCATCCTGGAGCATGAACTGGAGACGCTCGGTTTCCTCCTCAGCCGCCACCCGCTCGCGCTCTACGCGCGGGCGTTGGCGCAACGGAAATGCGTCCGGGGCGCCGACCTGCCCGGATATGTGGGGAAACGCGTGACCACGGTGGGCTGGTGGGTGACGGGCAAGCTCATCACGACCCGGGACGACGAGCCGATGGAGTTCATCAGTTTCGAGGATACCAGCGCCCTGTACGAAACCGTCTTTTTCCCGGAAGCCTACGCCCGTTTCTGCCACATGCTGAATCGTTCCCGCCCCTACCTGCTCGGCGGCACGGTCCTGGAGGAGTTCGGCGCGATTACACTCGCCGTCGACTCGGTGCGCTTTCTTTAGCCCGGCCCGCGGTTGAAAGTCCGGGATCGGCCGGGTCCGGGTATAATGGGGAAAACGCAATTCTGGAGGACGGATGATGAACGGAACTTGGATGATGCGGGGCCTGGCGTTTGCCGCTCTTGCCGGGCTGCTTGCGCCGGCGACCGCGCCGGCGCAGAAAGATTTCGCCGAGGACTCCTTCGAGACCTCGGGCGGAGAACTGAAAATCACGTTCATCGGGCACGGGACGCTGATGCTGACCTATGCGGGGAAGGTGATTCACGTCGACCCCGTGTCGATGTATGCCGATTACACGACGATGCCGAAGGCGGACCTGGTCCTGGTCACGCACGAGCACGGCGACCACCTGGACGCGAAGGCAATCGCGGCCGTCAGCACCTCGCGCACCGTCGTGGCCGCCAACGGAAAATCGGCGGCGGCGCTCGCCGGTGCGCTCGTGATGAAAAACGGGGATGCGCGCACCCTGGCAGGCATTCCCGTCGAGGCGGTTCCCGCCTACAATCACGAAAAGGCGTTCCATCCCCGGGGCAATGGCAACGGCTACGTGCTCACCTTCGGGAACCGGCGTGTCTATATCGCCGGGGATACGGAGAACGTCCCCGAAATCAAGAAGCTCGAGGGGATCGACATCGCCTTCCTGCCGATGAACCAGCCCTTTACGATGACGCCCGAACAGGTCGCCGACGTAGCCCGGGCTTTGCGTCCCCGGGTGCTGTACCCCTATCATTTCGGGGACACCGATACGTCACGGCTGGTGGATCTGTTGAAGGACGAAGCGGGGATCGAAGTCCGGATCCGGGCGCTGCAGTAAACGCGGGGGAAGAAGTGTGCCCGGGACCGCCCGCGCGGGGCGGTCCCGGGGGCGGAACTACTTAAGTTCCTCTTCGGCTTTCTTGATGACGTTTTCGACGCCGGTCAGCGAACCGCGGTGGCTGCTCTTCCAGAGCTTTTCCAGGTACTGCCGCGCCGCAGTCGACGCCGATCCCTTGAGCACGTAGGCCTTGGCGAAGTTCAGCATGGCCGGGGCCGACTTGCCCGACTGCCAGTGGGCCAGCCCCAGGTGGTAGTAGGCGGTATCGTTTCTCTTGTAATACCCCACCGATTTCTCCAGGTTGGTGATCGCCGAGGTGTAACTCTGGTTCTGGTAGGCTGATATCCCGATCGTGTAGTAGGCGGTAGCGTAATAGCTGTCGGTGGCCTTCTTCCAGTCGGCGGCGCTTACCGTCGCCGGCTTTTCCGCCTTGGGAAGGGCGGCGACCGTCATCTTGGCGTACTTGTTCGCCTTGGCCGTGTCCTGGGCGCTCAGGTAGTAGCGGGTCAGTCCGTCCGTGATGTCGTAAAGACCGGAATCCTTGGCCAGGGCACGCTCCCCCCACTGGGCGAACTTGGCCTGGTTGCCCAGCTGTTGGTAGGCCCCGGCGAGGGCGTGAGCCAACTGGCCGCTCGGATTGGCCGCATAAGCCTTTTCGCCGAACGCGGCGAAGCCCTTGGTGTTGTTGGTTTTCGAATAGGCCTCGGCCATGGCGGCGAAGGTGAAGTCGTCGTCGGGCACGGCCGCCAGGAATTTTTCACCCAGGGTGATGATCTGCGCGTAGTTGTTCTGCTGTCCCAGGTTCACGATGACGGTATGGTATTCGGACAGCACGTGTTCGCGCAGGCTCGTCTTGGGGTTTTCCTTCAGGAACCGCGCGGCCTTGTCCACCTTGGCCGCGGTATCGGTCGTGGCCTTGATCTCCTCGTAGAGCTTGTATTGCTCTTCGGTAAAATCCTGGGCCTGCTGCGCCCGGGCCGCTACCGGCATGGCGGCCAGGCAGAAAAACAGAAGGCCGGCGAGGGTTCGGGCAACTCTGGAAGTCGTGGGGGAAGTCATGGTGTCGCCTCCTTGTTACGTGCCGGAAAACCGGTCCTGGGACCGCCCCGGCGCTTTGCGGTTTTATATCAAAAGCCTTCTGCAAACACAACTTGAAACGAGCGCCGCCCGGCATCGGCTTGTGAACCCGCGCCGGGTTCCGATATGCTTGGGCCATGAACATCACCGACATGCCCATCCGGGACATCGATACTGCAAACGAAGAGTGCAGGATCAGCGGGGAATTGGAGGCGCCGGCGCTCGTGCGGTCCCTCCGGGACATCGGGCAGTTGAACCCGGTGGTCCTGCTCGAGCGTGGCGGGCGAAGGATCATCGTCTGCGGGTTCCGCAGGATCCATGCCGCCCGGACCCTGGGCCGGGAATCGGTCCCGGCGCGGGTGCTCGGCCCGGCCGACTTTTCCCCCCTGCATCCGCTGGAATTCGCGTTGCGGGACAACCTCGCCTTCCGGCCGCTGGAGCCGCTCGAGCGGGCCCGCGCGCTCGACAAGCTCGAGGAGGCCGGCCTGCTCCCCGAAACGATCGTTCGCGTCTATCTCCCGCTCCTGGGCCTGCCCCCGCGCGCCGACATCCTCGAGTCCCAGCTCCTGGTCGCCCGGGCCCGCCCCGGGTTGCACCACTGCCTGGCCGGGGGAATCCTGACGCAGCAGAGCGTGGAAGCGCTGGCGCGGATGCCCCCGGAGAGTCAGGATCGTTTCGCCCTCCTGATGGAGCGCATCCGGCTCAGCGCCAGTTTGCAGCGCCAGGTCCTCGGGTTGCTCCGGGACCTGGCCGCCGGGGACGGCGCCTCCTGGGGCGCCCCCCTGGACGGAGAAGAGGTGGGGGCGATCCTGGACGACCCCTCGCTCTCCCCCGCCGCGAAGGGGGAAGGGCTGCACGAGGCGCTCTATCGCCGGCGGCACCCCCGGTTGACGCGGGCCCGGGCCCGGTTCCGGGAGCGGGAACGGGCGCTCGGTCTCCCCGGGGCGATCCGCCTGGCCGCCCACCCCTATTTCGAGACGGCCGATATTCGCGTTGAGTTCTCGGCCCCGGACGCGGCGCGGTTCCGGTTCCTGGCGGGGGAACTCGAGCGGGCGGCCCGAGGGGCGGACCTGGAAACACTGTTCGAGGTCGATGAATAGGGAGCGCCCATGATCGCCTATCGCCCCAGGGAAGTGATAATCGAAGCGGAATCGTGGAAAGATCCCGCCACCGCCGGGATCCTCCGGAATCTCCCGGGGATTCCGCGCCGGACGGTGGCGGACGCCGGCAGGATCTCGGCGTCCCGCGATACGCTGATCCTCGCGCGCTACCGCGGGAAGTTCCTGAAACAGTGCCAGGGGTCGGGGGCGGAGATGTGCTGCAATTACTTCACCGCCAGCTACGCCTGGAATTGCCACTTCGAGTGCACCTACTGCGTGCTGCAGTCCTATCTCAGCGGGAGCGCCATCGTCATCTGCACCAATATCGAGGACTTCCTGGAAGAGATCGGCCGGACGCTGGGGCGGAACCCCGACCGTTTCTTCCGGATCGGCACCGGCGAACTGGCGGATTCGCTCGCCCTGGACCCCATCACCGGTTATTCCCGGCGGGTGGTTCCGTTTTTCGCCTCCCTGCCGAACGGCATCCTCGAACTCAAGACCAAATCGGACCAGGTCGCGAACCTCGAGGGGCTCGGGCACGGGGGACGCACGGTGGTCTCCTGGTCGATGAATTCGCGCCGGATCCGCCGCTCGGAGGAAGGGGGCTCATCGACACTCGAGGAGCGGCTGGCCGCCGCCGACCGCTGCCGCCGCTGGGGCTACCGGCTCGGTTTCCACTTCGACCCGATCGTGCACTACGACGGCTGGGAGGAGGAGTACCGCGACGCGGTCCGGCAGATCTTCTCCGTCGTCGACCCCGGCGACGTGGCCTGGATCAGCCTGGGCGCGCTGCGCTTTACGCCCCACCTGCGCGAGCGCCTCATCGAGCGCCATCCTGGTTCGCGCCTCCCCTGGGGCGAGTTCGTCCCCGGTCATCACGGGAAACTGCGCTATTTCCGGCTGGTCCGGGAGGAGATCTACCGGAAGATGAACGCCTGGATCAGCGATTGCGCCCCCGGGGTCGAGGTGTACCTCTGCATGGAGAGCCGGCTCGTCTGGGAACGGAGCCTGGGCGTCGCCGTGCGCGACGCCGGACACCTGTCCGATCGTCTCGACGCGGCGGCGACGGGAGGGGCCTGAAAGCGGACGAATGGGCTATAATATGGCGCCGGGGACGGTTTCTGATGGAGAACGGTCAATGGACGCGAAGGTAGAGGATCCCGCCTGCGGCATGGCCCTGGAGCCGCTCGCCCCCGGGCTGGACGAAGCGGACAATCCTGAAATGGGCGCGATGAAGCGCCGGTTCTTCGTCTGCCTGGCCCTGACCCTCCCCCTGCTGCTGGTCGTCATGGGGGGAAGGACCCTGGGAATCCACGGCTCGGTCGGAGTTTGGGCCCAGTTCGCGCTCTCCACCCCCGTGGTGCTGTGGGGGGGGTGGCCCTTTTTCCGGCGGGCCTGGAGTTCGATCGTCAGCCGGAGCCTCAACATGTACACCCTGGTTGCGCTCGGCGCCGGCGCCGCCTACCTCTACAGCGTAGTCGCCCTCCTGTTCCCCGGGCTGCTCCCCCGATCCTTCCTCGGCCATGGCGGCATCCCCGAGGTCTACTTCGAGTCTTCGGCCGTGATCATCACCCTGGTTCTCCTCGGCCAGGTCCTGGAATTGCGGGCGCGCAGCCGGACCGGGAAAGCCGTCCGGGAACTGCTCCGGCTGGCTCCCCGAACCGCGCGTGTCATTCGGGACGACGGTGTGGAAATGGACCTCCCCCTCGACCGGGTGGTTGCGGGGGACCTGCTGCGGGTGCGCCCGGGGGAAAAGATCCCGGTGGACGGCCGGGTAGTGGAAGGGGCAAGCGCGGTTGACGAGGCGATGGTGACGGGTGAGGCGATGCCGGTGGAAAAATCGGCGGGCAGCCAGGTCACGGGGGGGACCCTGAACGGGGCCGGCGGTTTCATTATGAAGGCGGAAAAGGTGGGAACCGACACGCTCCTGGCCCGGATCGTGCAAATGGTGAGCGAGGCGCAGCGGAGCCGGGCGCCCATCCAGCGCCTGGTGGACCGGGTCGCTTCCTGGTTCGTCCCGGCGGTGATCGCCGTGGCGCTGGCCGCCTTCGTCGCCTGGAGCCTGGTCGGGCCCGAACCGCGGAGCGTCTACGCGCTGGCGGCCGCGATCGCGGTCCTCATCATCGCCTGCCCGTGCGCCCTGGGCCTGGCGACGCCGATGTCGATCATGGTGGGGATGGGGCGCGGGGCCCGCGCGGGGGTGCTGATCCGCAACGCCGAGGCGCTCGAGCGGCTCGAAAAGGTGGATACCCTGGTGGTCGACAAGACCGGCACCCTGACCGAGGGGAAGCCGGTGCTTACGGCCGTTCAGTCCTTCGGGGAGTGGACCGGGTCGGAAATGCTCCGGCTGGCGGCGAGCCTGGAGCAGGGGAGCGGGCACGCGCTGGCGTCCGCCGTGGTCGCCGAGGCCCTGGACCGCGGGCTGGTGCTGTCCCGGGCGGCCGATTTCCGGTCGGTGCCCGGGAAGGGGGTCACGGGCGTCGTCGACGGGCACCGGGTGGCCGTGGGCGGCAGCGGGCTGCTGGGGGAGGCGGAGAGGAGTTCGGATGACCTGCTCGCGGAGGCGGCGCACGAGTTGAGGCGGGCGGGGAGGAGCGTGATGCTCGTGTCGATCGACGGCGCCCCGGCCGGTATCCTCGGCGTGGAGGACCCGATCCGGGACTCCGCCCGCATGGCGGTGGCGGAGCTTCACCGGCAGGGAATCCGCGTGATCATGTTGACCGGGGACAATCGGACCACGGCCGCGATCGTGGCGAACCAGCTGGGGATCGACGCCGTGGAGGCGGAGGTGTCCCCCGAGAGCAAGGGCGATTTCATCGGGCGCTTGCGGCGCGAGGGGAAAGTCGTGGCGATGACGGGGGACGGCGTCAACGACGCCCCCGCCCTGGCCCGGGCGGACGTGGGGATCGCGATGGGGACGGGGACCGACATTGCGATCCAGAGCGCGGGGGTCACCCTCATCGGCGGGGACCTGCGCGGCGTGGTGCGGGCGATCAAGCTCGGCCGGCACACGATGCGGAACATCCGCCAGAACCTCTTTTTTGCCTTCGTCTACAATATCCTCGGGGTGCCCATCGCCGCGGGGGTGCTCTACCCGGGCCTGGGGCTGCTGCTCAACCCCATGATCGCGAGCGCGGCCATGACATTCAGTTCGGTTTCGGTGATCGCCAACGCGCTGCGCCTGCGCAAGGTGGATCTGTAACCATACGGGCCCGGGCGACGGCCGCGGTGCTCATTCCTTTCCGGCGGACCGGCTCCGGGAGAGCGCCTGTTCCCATTTCCACGCGGAACGCATCATGTCGTCCAGACCCTTTTCCGCCTTCCACCCGAGTTCCCGGTTCGCCAGCGAGGTGTCGGCCCACACCTGCTCCACGTCCCCGCTCCGGCGGCCGACCGTCCGCACATTGAGCCGGACGCCGGAGACCCTTTCGAAGGCGTCGATAACCTCGCGCACGCTGTACCCCTTGCCCGTCCCCAGGTTGAAGACCTCCAGGTCGGACCGGGTTTTCCCCCCGATCATGCGCGCCACCGCGGTCACGTGGGCGCGGGCCAGGTCGACGACGTGGATGTAGTCGCGCACCGCGGTGCCGTCCGGCGTGCCGTAGTCGGTGCCGAAGACCTCCAGGCAATCGTGCAGCCCGGCCGCCGTCTGGGTGATGAAAGGGACGAGGTTGTTGGGGACCCCCAGGGGGAGTTCGCCGATCAGGGCCGATTCGTGCGCCCCCACGGGGTTGAAATACCTCAGGGCGATGGCACGCAGCCCGTACGCCGCAACCGAAAACCGGAGGATCTCCTCTGCCATCTGCTTGGTGCTCCCGTAGGGGGACCAGGCTTCCTGGACGGGGGAGGTTTCCCGGACCGGCAGCTCGTCCGGCTGGCCGTAGACTGTTGCGGAGGAAGAGAACACCAGGTTTTGTGTACCGTGGCGGCGCATACCCTCGAGCACCCGCAGGAGCGATTCCAGGTTGTTGCGGTAGTAGGCGAGCGGATCGCGCACGCTCTCCCCGACCGCCTTGAAGGCGGCGAAATGGATGACGGCGTCCAGGTCCGAGGCGGAGGCGAAGAACGCCTCGGTTTTTGCGCGGTCGGTCAGGTCGAATTCGTGGAATTCGGGACGCACGCCGGTGATCTTGGCGATCCGGTCCACTACGTCGGCCCGTGAGTTGGAGAGATTGTCCACGATGACGACGGAGTATCCGCACTGCTGCAGCTCCACCACCGTGTGGGAGCCGATAAAGCCCGCCCCCCCGGTCACCAGAATCCTCGATTGCCTCCGCCTTGTGTCCATCTTCGCGATCCCCATGGTTTCCCCTGTTTTCCGCAGCGGGGGATATCATACACCAGGTTACGGCCGATTCCCCTGCAGGGCAGATCGGCATTCTGGAGGCAATACGTCAGGTTTTTGCGCCGCCGGCGCCGGAGAACCTGTGAAGGCGGCTCGTTCTGTGGTTTACTTGACCCATGGAGCGGACGATCCTGCACGTCGACATGGACGCCTTCTACGCGGCGGTCGAGCAGCGCGACCACCCCGAGTACCGCGGCCGGCCCGTCATCGTGGGGGCGGACCCCAGGGGAGGGCGCGGGCGGGGGATCGTGGCGACCTGTTCGTACGAGGCCCGCAGGTTCGGGGTCCGTTCCGCCCAGCCGATTTCGGAGGCGTGGAGGCTGTGCCCCGGAGGGGTTTATCTCCGCCCCGACATGCGCAAGTATTCCCGGGTTTCAGGCCTCGTCATGGGAATCCTGTCCGGGTTCACCGATCTCGTGGAGCCGGTGAGCGTCGACGAGGCCTTCCTGGATGTCACCGGGTGCCGCCGGTTGTTCGGGCCGGGAGAGGTCATCGCCCGGAAGCTCAGGGAACGGATCAGTCGGGAACTCGATCTCACGGCCTCCGTGGGGGTCGCGACGAACAAGTTCGTGGCCAAGGTGGCCTCCGACCTGGACAAACCGGACGGGCTCGTCGTCGTCGAGCCGGGGCGCGAACGGGAATTCCTGGCCCCCCTGGCCATCGGCAGGCTCTGGGGGATCGGGCCGAAGACGGAGGCGCGGCTCAAGGCGCTGGGAGTCGGGACCGTGGGGCAACTGGCCGCCCTGGGCGCCGGGGCGGCCGCCCGCCTGCTGGGGGACCATGGAGAGAGGCTCTGGCTCCTGGCCTGCGGGATCGACGACCGGCCGGTATCGGCGGGGACGGGGTGCAGGAGCATCGGCCACGAAGTCACCTTCGAACGCGACACCGCCGACCGGCTGCGGCTCCGGAACACGCTCCTCGACCTTTCGGAAAAGGTGGCGCGGCGGTTGAGGGCCGAGGGGGTCCGCGCCCGCACTGTCACCCTCAAGTTCCGCCGGTCCGATTTCACCACCTCGACCCGGCGCCGATCGCTCGCGGAGGCGGTGGATACGGCCGAAGCGGTCTTCCCGGTGGCCCTGGACCTGTTCGAGGGGTTGTTCCGCGACGGGATGGAGGTGCGGCTCCTCGGAGTCACCGCTTCCGGCCTGGAGCCGGGCGGGGGACAGCGGGAGCTTTTCCCCCCCGCCCCGGCGCGGGACCGGAAACTGGCCGAGGCGGCCGACGACATCGTGCGGCGCTTCGGCGCGCGGGCGATCACGCGCGGGTCGCTCCTCGGCGGAAAAGAGGGCGCCTGATCCCCGTATCGGACAGGCTCCCCAGCTTTTCCGCCCATCCCCCCGGACTTGATGCTATGATCCATTCTTTGGAGCGGGGAATGTTGCGGATTGCGGCGGCCGGGTTTCTTATCCTCGGGGGGGTGCTGGGAGGCATCGCCGACGGGGCGCGGGCCGAAGCGGACCGACCCGACGGATCCCCCTTCGCCCTCCGGCGCGCGGGGGTTATGAAGCGGATCGGGGGCTCGGTGGCCGTGCTTGCCGGGGCGGGGGACCCCCGGGCCTACGTCCCGTTTCGCCAGGACAACAATTTTTACTATCTGACCGGCACTGAGGTCCCCGGCGCGCTGCTGCTCATCGACGGCGCCCGCCGGGAGAGCGTCCTGTTCCTGCCGCCGCGCGACCGGGACCGGGAGGGATGGGAAGGGGAGCGCCTGTACCCCGGGCCGGAGGCGCAGCGCGCGACCGGGATGGACGCGGTGCTCGACGCGGCCCGGTTCGGAGCGGAACTGGATCGACGGGCGGGCGCGGCGGAAATCATTTATCTGCCCCGTTCCCCGCGGGAAACGGCGGCAGTCAGTCGCGACCGGGCCCTCGCCGCCGCCGGTGCCCGTCGTTTCGACCCGTGGGACGGCCGGGAAACGGGGGAGGCTGCTTTCGAGCGCAACCTGCGGGACCGTCTCGGCCCGTCGGTGGAGATCCGGGACCTCGCGCCCGTCCTCGACGAGATGAGGCGGGTCAAGGATGCATGGGAGATCGCCCTGCTCCGGGAGGCCGGCCGGATCGGGGCGCTCGGCATCAGGGAGGCCATGCAAATGGCGGCTCCCGGGGAGTATGAATACCGGCTGGCGGCGCGGGCGCATTACGGGTTTTTGAGCCGGGGCGCGGCGGGGTACGCCTTTTTCCCCATCGTCGCTTCCGGGCCGAACTCGTGCATTTTGCATTATGGGCACAATCGGCGCAAAATGATGGCCGGGGAGATGGTGGTCATGGATTTCGGTCCCGACTACGGCTATTACACGGCCGACGTCACCCGCTCGTTCCCGGTCTCGGGAAGATTCAGCGCCGAGCAGGCGGAGGTCTACCGGGCGGTGCTCGCGGCGCAGCAGGCGGCACTCGAGAAGGTCCGCCCCGGCGCCACGTTCAGGGAAGTGGAGGAGGCCGCCCGGGCGGCGCTCGAGCTGCACGGGTACGGCGGACCTTCTCCCCACCGGTTCGTGCATTATGTCGGCATGGCTGTGCACGACGTCGGGGAAGGGGCGCCGCTGGAGCCCGGGGTTGTGATCGCCGTCGAACCGGGGGTGTACCTGAAGGAGAAGAACCTGGGGATCCGCATCGAAGACACGGTGCTGGTGACCGCCGACGGTCATGAAGTGTTGACTTCCGAGGCGCCCAGGGAGATCGCCGGGATCGAAGCCCTGATGTCCGAGCCGGCTATAGTGGAACCTATGCAGGATTGAGGCTGCCGCCGATTCCTGATACCTCACACGGAAAGGTGTTTATGGTCCGCATCTATCAAGCCAAAGACAAGGCCAAGCTCTATGCCCGCCTGGAAAGCCGGAAGATCCTGGCGACGAGTGAGATTTCCGCCTCGGTGCGGCAGATCATTTCCCAGGTCCGGAAGGAGGGGGACCGCGCCCTGGTGCGCTTCACGGAGCAGTTTGACAAGGTCAAGCTCCAGGAACGCCAGCTACGGGTCCGCCCCCAGACGCTGCGGGCGGCGGCCAAAAAGGCCGATCCCTCCCTGCTCCGCGACCTGGAAAAGGCCATCTTCAACATCCATGCCTACCACAAGCGGCAGGTGCAGAAATCGTGGGAGTACCGCAAGCCGGGGGCGATCCTGGGGCAGCGGGTGCTGCCGATCGACAGCGTGGGCGTCTACGTCCCCGGGGGGAGCGCGGCCTACCCCTCGTCGGTCCTGATGAACGTCATTCCCGCGAAGATCGCGGGGGTCCCGAGGATCGTGGTCGTGACCCCGCCCGGCACTTTCCAGCAGCATCCCATCGTCGCGGCCGCCCTCCACAAGCTCAACATGACGGAGATCTACCTGGTCGGGGGCGCCCAGGCGGTGGCGGCGCTCGCCTACGGCACGGAGACGGTCCCGCGCGTGGACAAGATCGTCGGTCCCGGCAACGCCTACGTCAGCGCCGCCAAGCGGGAGGTTTTCGGGCAGGTCGACATCGACATGATCGCGGGCCCGAGCGAGGTCGTCATCATGGCGACGGCGGAGTCCAACCCGCGCTTCATTGCCGCGGACATGCTCTCGCAGGCCGAACACGACGAGTTCGCCTGCTCGATCTGTTTCACTGACTCCATGCCCCATGCGGTGCTGGTGCAGCGGGAACTGGAGCTGCAGCTCGAGTCGCTTGACCGGAAGGAGATCGCCCGGAAGTCGCTCGAAAATTACGGCGCCATTGTCATCATGGACAGCTACCACGACTACCCGGAGTGGATCAACGAGATCGCCCCGGAGCACCTCGAGATCTTCTCCAGCATCCCCAGCTCGGCGATCCAGGCGGTGCGTAACGCGGGATCGATTTTCTACGGGGACTACACCCCCGAGGCGGTGGGGGACTATTTCGCGGGGAGCAACCACGTGCTGCCCACCGCGGGCACGGCGCGTTTCTTTTCGCCGCTCGGAGTGTACCATTTCCAGCGCAAGACCAGCATCATCCGCTACACGAAGCAGAAACTGGCCCGTACATGGAAATCGATCGACGCGCTGGCCCGCGCCGAAGGTCTCGATGCGCACGCCCGGAGCGTGTCCATCCGTCAGGAGTCCCCGAAAACCCTCAAGCGCAAGGACAAGTGACCGTGAAGAAGACGTCGCCCCTCCGCGGGGTAAAGCCGCGGGTCTTGAAAGTGCCGGCCTATACGCTCCACGCGTACGAGGCCGGGGTCAAGCTCAACCAGAACGAGAACCCGTTCGATTTTCCAGCGGATCTCAAGGAGGAGGCGTTCCGGCGCTTCCGCGCGCGGCAGTGGTCGCGTTACCCCGATTTCATCCCCGACCGGCTGCACGCGAAGCTGGCGGAGTTCGTCGGCTGGCCCAAGGAGGGGATCCTGGCCGGCAACGGCTCCAACGAACTGCTGCAGGCAACGCTGATGGTGTTGGTGGGGGCGCGCACGCGGGTGGCCATCCCGGTTCCCACGTTTACCGTCTACCGGCTGATCGCCGCCATCCTTGGGGCCGACGTGGTCGACATCCCGCTCGGCGCCGATATGAGCTACGACGTCGACGCCCTGATCTCCCGGTCGCGGGAAGCAGGCGCCCGCGTGCTCGTCGTCAATAACCCCAACAACCCCACCGGCTGCGCGATCCGGGAAGGGGAGATCCGCCGCATCCTGGACGAATTCGAGGGCTTCGTGCTGCTCGACGAGGCCTACTACGAATTCTGCGGCCACACCGGGTTCGGGCTGCTCGAGCGCTACCCGCGCCTGGTCATCACGCGGACCTTTTCCAAGGCGATGGGGATGGCGGGGCTGCGGCTGGGTTACCTCATGGCGCACCCGGACCTCGTCGCCCAGATTTCCAAGGCGAAGCTCCCCTACAATATCAACCAGTTCAGCCTCACCGCGGCCGAGGTCGCGCTGGACTACATCGACCGCTTCCGGCCGGCGATCGAGACGATGCTGTCCGAAAAGAAGCGCCTGGAGCGCGAACTCCGGGAGATCCCGGGGGTCAGGGTCTACCCGTCGCAAGCCAACTTTTTCCTGATCGAGACCCCGGTCCCCCCGCGGGAACTCTTCGAGGACCTCTACCGGCGGGGCGTCCTGGTGCGGGACGTTAGTTCGTACCCCACCCTCGGGAGCTGCCTGCGCGTGAGCGTGGGCGCGCCGGAGGAGAACACTCAACTATTGACAGCGCTACGCGACGGCCTGGATTCCTTCGGGGCGGCCGGCGCCGCGCGCCCAACGGGGAACCCATGAACGGACGACAAGCGGCGATCCGCCGGACCACCAAGGAAACCGATATCACACTGACGCTCAACCTGGACGGCGGCGGCAACGGCGGCATCGATACGGGGGTGCAGTTTTTCGACCACATGCTCGGGATTTTCGCCAGGCACGGGCTTTTCGACCTCGATGTCGCCTGCCGGGGGGACCTGGGGGTCGATGCGCACCATTCGGTCGAGGACATCGGTATCTGCCTGGGGATGGCGCTGGACGAGGCCCTGGGGGACAAGAGCGGCCTGGTGCGCTTTGCCCATGCCTACTTCCCCATGGACGAAGCGCTGGCCCGAGTCGTTGTCGATCTCTCGGGGCGGCCGTTCCTCCATTACGATGTCGAGGTGCAGCGGGAACGGGTCGGGGAACTCGACTCCGAGCTCGTGGAGGAATTCTGGCGCGCCGTGTCGATACACGGCCGGCTCAACCTGCACATCGAACTACTCCATGGCCGCAACGCGCACCATATCTTCGAGGCGGTGTTCAAGGCGGCGGCGCGCGCCCTCTCCGGGGCGACGCGCACCGACCCGCGCGTCCAGGGAGTGCCGTCCACCAAGGGGGTGCTCTAGCTCGGCCGACGGAACGGAAACCCTCATCCCTGAGAAGAGCCAAGACGTCGGGAGGCGGCTGCTGGAGAACTTTCTCGCGATTTGACAGGGGAATGTAGATGCTTGAACTGATACCGGCGGTGGATATGAAGGGGGGGAAATGCGTCCGGCTCCAGGAAGGGGTCGCCTCCCGGGTGACGGAATATGGCGACGACCCCCTGGCCATGGCGCTCCACTGGGAGACCGAGGGAGCGACGCGGCTCCACCTGGTCGATCTCGACGGCGCCTTCAGCGGGCGCTCGGCGCACCTGGACATCGCACGCTCCATCTTCCGCTCCCTGAAGATCCCGGTCGAATTCGGGGGCGGGCTGCGAACGCTCGACCAGATCGAGGCCGTTTTCGACCTGGGCGCTGACCGCGTCATCCTGGGAACCGTGGCGGTGGACAATCCCGCCGTCGTCGCCGAAGCGGTGCGGCGCCACCCGGGCTCCGTGTTGGCCGGCATCGACGCGCGGCAGGGAAAGGTGGCCCTGCGCGGGTGGGTGGAACAGACGCCCGTGGCGGCTGTGGACCTGGCCCGCGACATGAAGGCGCTCGGGGTTGAACGCATCGTCTATACCGACGTGGCGCGCGATGGGATGCTCACCGGGGTCAACGTCGAGGAAACAGAGAAGGTCGCCCGGGAATCAGGGCTCCGAGTCATCGCCAGCGGCGGCGTCGCCTCCGAGGCGGATGTCCGGGCGCTCTGGCTGAGGCGCGATGCCGGGATCGAGGGGGTCATCCTCGGCCGGGCGCTTTACGACGGCAAGATTGATTTCAGGAGTTTGAGGGCCCGGATGACGTCGTGGCAGTGACGGGCCGGGGAATAAGCGGAAGATTTTAGGTGCATGCCGGCAAAGAGGATGATTCCCTGCCCGGGCGTTTAGGACGGGCGCGTGCGCGTGGTCAAGGGGGAGACCCGCTTCGCCCATGCGCGCGGGATTCCGGTACGCTCGGCAGAATAATATGGACAACAGCGGACAAGAGAGCGAATATGAAGAAAAGAATCGAAGATCTTAAATGGGGCGCAAGTGGGCTCATCCCCGCGGTCGTCCAGGACGCCGCCACGGGCGAGGTGCTCACGGTAGCGTATGTGAGCCGTGAAAGCCTTCGGAAGACGCAGGAGCTGGGTGAAACGGTTTTTTTCAGCCGGAGCCGCCAATGTCTCTGGCACAAGGGGGAGACCTCGGGTAACACGCAGGAGGTTGTCAGTGTCGTAGCCGATTGCGACCTGGACGCCTTGGTCATCCGGGTCCGCCCGAAGGGGCCCGCGTGTCATACGGGGGCGCGTTCCTGCTTTTACGAAGCGGTGGAAGGTTTCGCGGCCGGGTAGAACACGCCCGCGGACGCGGGCCGGAACCTTCGGAGTGCGGGTATGAAAGACATCATAGGAGTGATTCTGGGGGGCGGAGAGGGGCAGCGCCTGTATCCCCTGACCAAGGAGCGGAGCAAACCGGCCGTGCCCCTGGGCGGCAAATACCGTCTCATCGACATCCCGATCAGCAACTGCCTGAACTCTCACATCAACCGGGTGTTCGTGCTGACGCAGTTCAACTCGGCCTCCCTCAACAAGCACATCGTCCAGACCTACAAGTTCGACATGTTCAACGGCGGCTTCGTCGATATCCTGGCCGCCGAACAGACGCCCGAAAGTTCGAGCTGGTTCCAGGGGACGGCGGACGCCGTGCGCCGCAGCCTCAAGCACCTGATCCCGTACGAGGACGCGAAGTACATCATCGTGTTGTCCGGGGACCAGCTGTACCAGATGGACCTGCGCCGGATCGTCGACTACCACGTCCAGAACGGCGCCGAGATCACCGTGGCGGCGATCCCGGTCTCCGCCGCAGACGCCCCGGACCTGGGCATCATGAAGACGGCGCCGGGGGGAGAGGTGGTCGGCTTCAGAGAGAAACCCAGGCCGGAGGAGCTGCCGGACCTGGTCTCGGAGGACCGGCCCGACGGCCGGAACTACTTGGCCAGCATGGGGATCTACGTGTTCGAAAAGCAGTTCCTGGTGGACCTGCTCACCGGTACGACGGCGACCGATTTCGGCAAGGAAGTGATCCCCCAGGCGGTCGGGGTCCATCGCGTGTGGGCCTTCCCCTTCGACGGGTACTGGGAAGATGTCGGGACCATTCGGGCGTTCTATGAAGCCAACCTCGCCCTGGCCGATGTTTCCCCGCGGTTCAACTTCTACGACGTCACGCGCCCCATCTACACCCACCCGCGCAACCTGCCCGGGTCGAAGTTCAACAACTGCAACGTGCACCAGTCCATCGTCTCCACCGGCTGCATCCTCACGGGCGCCGACATCAAGCACTCCATCATCGGCGTCCGCAGCCGCATAGGGAGCGGAACGACAATCAAGCACTCCATCGTCATGGGCGCCGACCACTACGAAACCGCGGAGCAGTTGCTGGAAAACGCGGAGAAAAAGCAACCGCACATCGGCATCGGGAACCACTGCACGATCATCAACGCCATCATTGACAAGAACGTGCGGATCGGCGACAACGTCTCCATCATCAACGCCCACAATCTCCAGGAGAAAGACGACGAGAACTATTGCATCCGGGACGGGATCATCGTAGTGCCCAAGGGGGCCTGGATCCGCAGCGGAACGGTCATCTGAGACCCGCACCGCTTGAAGGGGGACCGATGACGGTCGGGACGATCCGGACCCTCGGCCTGATGTTGCTCTTCGCCGCTGTTCTAAGGGTTCCCTACCTGTTCCACACCCTGCAGGACATGGATGAAGGGTGCTACGCCGGGGCCGCCGCGGTGTTGATGGACGGGGGGCTGCCCTACCGGGACGCCGTCGAGAACAAGCCGCCGGGGATCTTCTACATCTACCGGGCCGCCTTCGAACTATTCGGCAAATACAATATGCGGGCGGTCCACGGATTGACCTTCGCCTGGACTGTGCTCACGGCCGCGGTGCTCGGCCTGCTCGCCCTCGGGCTGGAGGGGCGGCGCGCGGCCCCCTGCGCCTTCTTTTTCTATCTCGTTTTCACCGCCTCGCTCTACCCGAAGATGATCGCGGCCAACAGCGAGATTTTCATGGCCCTCCCCTACGCCCTCGGGGCGCTCCTCCTCTTCCATGCCCTCACCCGGGCCAGCCGGCCGCTCTACTTCGCCGCGGGGCTGGCTTTCGGGTTCGCTCCCCTGTTCAAGCAGGTGGGCGCCGTCGGGGGCGCCGCGGTCCTCGTCTTCCTCCTCGTCCTCCCGTTTTTCGAGCGCGGGATTCGGACCGGGTTCACCATCGGCTCCACCCTCCTTTTCGGGGCGGGGTTCGCCCTGCCCACCGGCGTGGTCGCGCTCCTCTTTCGCCGGGCGGGGATTCTCGACGACTGGGTGTTCTGGAACCTCACCTACCCGTTCCGGTACATCCAGTCGGGGAACGAGGCGCTCCGGTTTTTCCCGCAGCTCCTGGCCGAGTTCCTCCCCTTCGTCGTGTCGACCGTCCTCCTGTGGGTGCTCGCCGCCCTCTGGGTGCGCCGGGAGTCGGGCCGGTGGCGCCCGGGCGGCGGGGGAGGGTTTTCCGCCTTCCTCCTGCTCTGGCTTGCGGCCAGCATGGGCGCGACCCTGATCGGCAGCCGGATGTTCGGGCACTACTTCATCCAGATCCTTCCCCCCCTCTGCGTCGTGGCTGCGCTGTGCGCCGGGCGCTGCCTCGCGGAGGGATCCCCGGGGCGCAGGCGCGCCTGGAAGGGGGCCATCCTCGCGCTGACGCTGATCCCCGGGGCCGTTTTCGCGGGGATGGGCATCTTCTTCGAGGCTTCCACCGACACCTGGTGGCGGCCCGAGCCCGATTTCCGCCCCGCGGCCGAGTACATCAGGAACCATACGGAACCCGACGACACGGTGTTCGTCTGGGGGTGGTTTACGCCCGTCTACGTCTACGCGGAACGGACCCCCGCCACCCGGTTCATGAACACGCACCTCCTCACGGGATACCGGAAGGGGAACGACCCCGACGAGCGGGACCGCGCCGACATCGCATGGCGCGCCGTCCCCGAGGCGTGGCCGATGCTGGAGGAGGACCTCCGCAACAACCGCGTGGACCTCGTCGTGGATACCTCCCCCGGCGACTACCACGATTTCGGTCGTTATCCGATCATGGACTACGCTCCCCTGGCCGGCTACCTCGACGACGCCTGCCGCCTTGAAAAACAGATCGCCGGCATGGATATTTATCGCTGTAGGTGAGGACCGGAGAAACCGTGACAGATAGGATTTCGGAGGCATTGAAGCGGTACTGGGGGTATGACCGGCTCCGTCCGCTGCAGCGCGAGGCGATGGAGTGCGTCCTTCGGGGGCGGGACTCGATCGTGGTGCTCCCGACCGGCGGGGGGAAGAGCCTCTGTTACCAGGCGCCCGCCCTGCTCCTTCCCGGGCTGACCTTGGTGATTTCCCCCCTGATTTCCCTGATGAAGGACCAGATCGACGCCCTGGTCGGGTGCGGCATCCCCGCCGGACGGCTCGACAGTTCCCTGTCCGCGGGTGAGCGGAGCCGGGTGTCCCGGGAGCTGGGCGCGGGGGGGCTCCGCCTTCTCTACGTGTCGCCCGAGCGGCTGATCGCCCCCGGGTTCATCGATTTTCTCCGGGGCCTGGGGGTGTCCTCCGTCGCCATCGACGAGGCCCACTGTGTCAGCATGTGGGGGCATGATTTCCGCCCCGAATACCGCCGTCTCGGCCTCCTGCGCGAGGCTTTCCCTGAAATCCCCATCGGCGCCTATACGGCTACGGCCACCGAACAGGTGCGGCGGGATATCGCCGTTCAACTGCGGCTCCGCGCGCCCGAGATCCTGGTCGGCAGCTTCGACCGTCCCAACCTGGTCTACCGCGTGCGGAGGCGCGGCGAAGGGGTGCGGCAGATCCGCGCCGCCATCGACCGGCACGCGGGGGAATCGGGCATCGTCTACTGCCTCCGTCGTTCCGACGTCGACCGGCTGACCGCAACCCTCCGCCGTCATGGCTACCGTGCGGTTTCCTATCACGCCGGTATGTCGGACGAGGAGCGGCACCGGAGCCAGAACGCGTTCATTGGGGAAGAGGCCGACCTGATCGTCGCCACGGTCGCCTTCGGCATGGGGATCGACAAATCGAACGTCCGCTACGTGATCCACGCCGCCATGCCCAAGTCGCTCGAGCACTACCAGCAGGAAAGCGGCCGGGCGGGGCGTGACGGGCTCGAGGCCGAATGCCTCCTCCTCTATTCGGGCGCCGACTACCTCACCTGGAAGCGCATCATCCAGGAATCGGAACCTCAGACCGTGGAAAACGGCCTCGAGAAACTGGGACAGATGTCGCGTTACTGCCGGGGGGTATCCTGCCGGCACCGGGCGATCCTCGCCTATTTCGGCCAGCCGCCGGGGGCGGAGCCGTGCGGCGCCTGCGACATCTGCCTGGGGGAGGTGGGAGGGGTCGCCGATTCCCTCGTCGTGGCACAAAAGATTCTTTCGAGCGTGCTGCGGCAGGGGGAACGCTTCGGGGCCAATTACACCGCCGGCGTCCTCTACGGCTCCAGGGAAGACCGGATCGTGGCCAACGGCCATGACCGGCTCTCCACCCACGGGATTCTCAAGACGGAATCGCGGTCGGCGGTGCGGGACTGGATCGAGCAACTGGTGGAGCAGGAGTGCCTCGCGCGCGTGGGCGATTACGGGGTGCTGAAGCTCACCGGGCGGGGGCGCCGGGTGCTCGCGGGGGAGGAGCGCCCACTCCTGCTCGAGGCGCCCAAGACTGGGCGGGCGCCCAAGGCGGCGGTTGAAAAGGACTCCTGGGACGGCGTGGACCGGGGGTTGTTCGAGCGGCTGCGCGGGTTGCGCCGTGCCCTGGCCGCCGAGGCCGGGGTCCCCGCCTACGTCGTCTTCGGCGACGCGACGCTGCGCGACTTGGCCCGGAAGAAGCCGGCGAACCCCGGGGCGCTGCTCGCGGTCTTCGGCATCGGCGCAAAGAAGCTTGAACTGTACGGCCCCCGGGTGCTCGCCGAGATCCGGGCGTATGCCCAGCTCCCGCCCGGGCCGGAGGGGGGGCGATGAAACCGCCGCTGATCGGGGCGCACATGTCGATCGCCGGGGGGATCCACAAGGCCTTCGAGCGCGGGGGGAACGTCGGCTGCCGCACGCTGCAGATCTTCCTCAAGAACAGCAACCGGTGGGACGCCCGCCCGCTCTCGGACGAGGACCGGGAGCTGTTTGCCGCGGCCCGGGCCCGGACCGGCATCGGTCCGGTGGTGGCCCATGACAGCTACCTGATCAACCTCGCCTCCCCCGACGCGGCGCTTCACGAAAAATCGGTCCGCGCCTTCATGGAAGAGATGAAGCGGGCCAATTACCTGGGGGTCCCCTACCTGGTGCTGCATCCCGGTGCACACATGGGGACGGGGGAGCGGGAAGGGTGCGCGCGCGTGGTGGCGGCGCTCGACCGGGCGCTCGGGGAGGTCGGGCCTCCCGTCGTCCTGCTCCTGGAAAACACCGCGGGGCAGGGGAGCGCCCTCGGGCGCAGCTTCGAGGAACTGGCCTCCATCCTGGACCGGGTCGAGGCCGGCGACCGGGTGGGCGTCTGCTTCGATACCGCCCATGCTTTCGCCGCGGGCTACGACCTGCGGACGAAAAGGGGGTACGACGCGGTGATGTGCGAATTCGACCGCCTGGTCGGGATCGGGCGGATCCGCGTCTTTCACGTCAACGACAGCAAGAAGGGGCTGGGGAGCCGCGTGGACCGCCATTGTGGCATCGGCAAGGGGCACCTCGGACTCGACTCCTTCGGTTTTCTCTTGAACGACCGTCGATTCCTCGCGATCCCCAAGATCCTGGAAACCCCGAAGGGGCCCGAACTGGAGGAAGACCGCATCAACCTGGCCGTGCTCGAATCGCTCTATCGGGGACGGAAAGCGGCTACAGGGCCTTGAGCTTGGCGAATCTTTCCACCAGCGACTTGCGGCCGACGCGGCTGAAGGTGATCACCAGCTTGAAGTCGTTCCCCATCCGCTCGCGGCTGAGGATGATGCCGTCGCCGAACTGCTCGTGCCGGACCCGCATTCCGCTCCGCAGCCCGGTCGCGCCCGTGCCGGCGGGGGCGGAGGACGTGGCGACGGAGGACGTCCCTTTCGTTTGTGCGGCCAGGTACTCCTTCAATTCTGCGATCGATTTTGGTTGCGGCAGCGGTTTGGAACGGTTCCCGGCGGCTCCCTTGCGGGGCGATTGCGCCTCCCCGCGTGCGAACATGGTGCGGCGTGCGGCGGGATGTTCGGAGAAGCGCCCCCATGGCTGCTGATCATCAGCGGCCGCATCGAGCTCGTCCAGCCCCTCCACCAGCTCCGCGGGCATCTCCTTGAGGAAACGGGACGGCTGCGCGGGAAAGCCCGCTTCCGGCCCGTAGGTCTTGCGGAAGGGGGTCCAAGTGACGAAGAGCTTTTTCCGGGCGCGCGTGATCCCGACGTAGCACAGCCTCCGCTCCTCCTCCAGGTCGGCTTCCGACCCGCTCGACTGGGAGTGGGGGAAGAGGCCCTCTTCCATCCCCGCCAGGAACACCACGTCAAACTCGAGCCCCTTGGCGCTGTGAAGCGTCATCAGGGACACGCGGGCGTTGGGGTTGAGGTGATCCAGTTCCGAGGAGAGGGAGGCGCGGTCAAGGAACTCGGCGATGGTTTCCCCCCGCTCCTCCGATTCGGCGGCGGCGGCGATCAGTTCGTCGATGTTCCCGGCGCGGTTTTCGGCTTCGAGCGCCGTCTCGCGCCGCTCGAGCATCTGCCGGTACCCGGTGTCGGCGAGGATGGCCTCCAGCATCGCGGTCAACGTGCTCGTTTCCCGCATTTCCGCCCACTTGTCGACCAACGCCAGGAAGAGCTCGAGCGCCCGGGTCGCCCGGGGCGGGAATTGCGGATCCCGCACTTTCTCCCGCAGCGCCTCCAGCACCGGGATCCCCCGCTCGATGGCGAAGGTGGTCAGGGCGTCGACCGTCGTCGCGCCGATCCCCCGGGGTGGGGTGTTGAGCACCCGCAGCAGCGCGATGTCGTCCACGGGATTGAAGACGATGCGCAGGTAGGCCAGCAGGTCCCTGATCTCCATCCGGCTGAAGAAGGCGGTGCTGCCGACGACGGCGTAGGGGATCCCTTCCTCGGTCAGGACGTCCTCGAAGTTGCGCGAGAGGAAATTCGCGCGGTAGAGGACGGCGAGGCGCCATTCGGGGTTTTCGCGCAGGATCTGCTTGATGTGCCCCGTGATCAGCCGGGCTTCCTCCCGCGGCGATTCGGCCGAGCGGCAGCTGATCAGGTCGCCGCCGTCGTTTTCGGTCCAGAGCGTCTTCCCCTTCCGCTCCCGGTTGTTCCCCACCACGGCGCCGGCGGCCCGGAGGATGTTGCCGGTCGAGCGGTAGTTCTGTTCCAGCTTGATGACCCGGGCGCCGGGGAAATCCTTCTCGAATTTCAAGATGTTCTGGATGTCGGCTCCCCGGAACTTGTAGATCGACTGGTCCTCGTCCCCCACCACGAAGAGGTTCCGGTGCGCCGTCGTCAGCAGCCGGAGCAGGTTATACTGGGGGCGGTTGGTGTCCTGGTACTCGTCGACGAGGATGTAACGGTACCAGTCGCTGTAGAATTTCCCCAGTTCGGGGTTCTTTTCCAGCACCGCCACCGATTTCAGGAGCAGGTCGTCGAAGTCGAGCGAGTTGGTGTTCCTGAGGCGGGTGTTGTACTTGTCGTATATGTACGCGAGGTCCTCGGCCTTGTCGGAGGGGAAGCGGGCGGCGAAACGTTCCGGCGTCACCCCGTGGCTCTTGGCGTAGCTGATCCGGCTGATGATCTCCCGCGGAGAGAGCTCCAGGTCGGGTTTGTGCATCTCCTCGAGCGTCTGCTTGATCAACCGCTTCTGGTCGTCGGTGTCGTAGATGGAAAAGTCCCTCTGGTATCCCAGGTGGTGGATCTCCCGCCTGAGCAGCCGCACGCAGAAGGAATGGAAGGTCGAAATCAGCGGCTCCGCGCTCCGCCCGCTCCCCAGGAGCTTCTGCACCCGCTCGCGCATCTCCTTGGCCGCCTTGTTGGTGAAGGTAACCGCGAGAATGTTTTCCGGGCGCACGGCCCCGTTCCGCACCAGGTACGCGATTCGGTAGGCGATGACGCGCGTCTTTCCGCTCCCCGCCCCGGCCAGCACCAGCGCCGGGCCGGAACCGTGCTCCACCGCCAGCCGTTGCTCCCTGTTCAGCTTTGCCAGAATATCCATCCGGCAATGCTATCAAGCGCGCGCCGAATAGACAAACCCGGGAGCGGCTGTTTTTTTGATATTTAGCCGCCGCCCGGTTTGCTAAAGGGGATCCGGCAACTTCGCACCCCCCCGGCGTCAAGGAGCCCGGCTTGCAAAAGCGGCGGGGAACCCGAGCAACGGCGCCCCGCGGGTTGCAGGCGCTCCCAAGGCGGGTGGCCGGACGTCCATTCCCATTTCTCCGGTGTCCAAAAACCGATATTGATCGTCGCGCTCTTCGGCTACAATGCCGTTTAGGCGGGTCATTCGGCCCCGCTGCCGTTGCGGTAACCGGTGCCGACGGGGGTTCCTTTCACACCCATGTTTATGCAAGGAGAATAAGAAATGAGAAAGATCGGGTTTCTGGGTATTCTGGCGGTTCTCGGGCTCGCGGCCGGCTGCAGCACGGCGCCTCAGGCAACGCCGCCGGAGCTGACCACGCTGATGGAGCGCGCAGCCATCGAAGAGCTTTTCATCGATTACTACGCGCAGTTCAGGCCGGACAGCGCACATGACTTCATGTCCTTCTTTACGGCGGACGGCAGGCTCGATGTCAACGGCATGGTCGCCAACGGCATCGAGGAGATCAGGGCGATGTACGCCGGGATCCAAGGCGGCGGGGAGGAAAAGCCGAAGGCGGCCGACGCCGTGCCGGAGGGGGTGTCGGAGATGATGCTGACGAACATGAAGATCGATGTCGAGGGGGACAAGGCGGTCGCCACCTTCCTCTGGCACAGCATCAAGGCGGAACTGGTGACCACGGAAGGCAAGATCGTGGAGTACGGGCGTGAAAGGTCCGAGCTGGTCAAGCAGGACGGGAAGTGGCTCATCAAAAACCGTGTCGTTCTCACCGAGGGGGGCATGCCCGAGGCGCTGCTCCAATACTACCCGAAAAAGTAAAACGAAAAGGGGTCCGGCTCCCGGCGCCGGGCAACTGCCGAGGACCAGGTTCGGTGTCGGGAGCCGGCCGACGGCCCATGCCGTCGGAAAAAGAGCCTTCCGTTGGATTTTCCCCCCCCCGGAGCGTGATAATGGGGCCTGCGAAAGGAGTTTTGGGATGAAGACAAAACTGGATAGAAGACAATTTCTGAAAGCCTCGGCCCTGGCCGGCGTGGCCGGAAACATGAGTCTCAATCTCTTCGCCTCCACGCGGCCCGAACAGGATCCCGCCGCCTGGATCCGGTCGCTCGTCGTCGAGCGCGTCGCGAATTCCCCGTCCAACTCCATCAGGAACGCGGAAAACGAAAAGGCGTGGGACGAGCCGCTGGTCGGCTTCGCCCGGGGGGACGATCCCATCTTCGAGTCCTTCAAGGAGCATGTGGGGCCCTTTCACCTCACCCCGCTCGAGGTTTTCAACAAGGAGGTCCCGGACGTCGCCGTAACACCCGGGGAGCTGACCGTCATCTCCTGGGTGCTTCCCCACACGGAGGCGATCAAGGCGGACCTGCGCAGGCGGAAGAACGAACCTTCGCAGAAATGGATCCGGGCCCGGATGTACGGCGAGGAGTTCAACGAGGAACTGCGGCGGTTTGTGGCCAAAACCCTCACGGAAGCGGGCCACCCCGCCGTGGTTCCGGTGCTTACCAAGAGCTACAAGATGGAGCAATCGCAGCGGTACGGCATCGCCTCGACCTGGTCAGAGCGGCACGCCGCCTACGCCGGCGGCCTGGGGACTTTCGGGTTGTGCGACGGCTTGATCACCGCGAAGGGGAAGGCCCACCGCTGCGGCTCGGTCGTCGCCCGGATCGCGGTCCCGGCAACACCCCGTCCCTACCAGGATCATCACGCCTACTGCCTGTTCTACGCCACGGGAGGGTGCGGGATGTGCATGAACCGATGCCCGGCCGGCGCCGTCACCAAGGAAGGGCACGACAAGGCGGCATGCCTCAAGCAGTGCAACGCGACCGCGGAGTACGCCGCCAAGCACTACGGCCTGGATGGATACGGCTGCGGCTTCTGCCAGACCGGAGTTCCTTGCGAATCGAGAATCCCGGTGTAGCGGGAACCTGTTTGCGCAATCGGGGCGGAGCGCTTCCGCGCTCGTCATCTCGTCATGGTGAAGAACGGGATCGGCCGGTGACAAAGAGATCGGCCGTGCGGTTTAAAGTTTTCCCGCTCCGAAGAAGGTCTCGATGAACTGCGCCCCCTTCATCAGGCCGAGGGCGCCCGCTTTGACGCTCTCTTCGTCGAAGCGGGCGACGGCGTCGGGCTCGAGGCGCGGCGCGCGGATGGCGACCGGCACTGGCTCGCGGGTGTGGTTGCCGGTGGCGATGGGGGTCGGGTGGTCGGGAAGGACCGCCACGGTGCTCTCCCAGCCCCTGCGCTCGAGCCCTTCCAGGACGGGACCGATCAGGCGGCGGTCCAGGTCCTCGATGCAGCGGATCTTGAGCTGGAGGTCGCGCTCGTGCCCGGCTTCGTCGGCGGCCTCGACGTGGATGTAGACAAAATCGACCTCCTCGAGCGCCTCGAGGGCCGCCTGGGCCTTTCCTTCGTAGTTGGTGTCGTAGAGACCCGTGGCCCCCTCCACCGCGACCGGTGTCATCCCCGCGTAGATGGCCAGCCCCTTGATGAGGTCCACGGCCGTGATCGCGGCGCCGCGGACGCCGAAGCGCTCCTCGATGGTCGGCATGATCGGCTTTTTCCCGGGGGCCCAGGGCCAGAGGGCGTTGGCCGGTTGTTTCCCCTCGGCTTGGCGCTTTTGGTTGACCGGGTGCCCGGCGAGGAATTTTTTCGATTCCTCGACCAGGCGGTTCAGGAGCGCGGCCGTTTCCTCCCCCCCGGGCGTCATCGGCCGGATCGCCAGTTCCCGGTAGAGGACTCCGACGTGGTCGTGGGGCGGGAAGCACTCCAGCCGGAACTCCCCGCCGGGGACCACCAGGAGATGGCGATAGCTGAGGCCGGGATAGAGGCGCAGGGGCCAGTCGGCAAAGTGGGCGTCGAGGTCGTGGATCAGCCGGTGGGCTTCTTCATTGGAAATGTGACCGGCGGAGTGGCTGCGGATCCTGTCGTCCTCGATGCAGATCAGGTTGACCCGCAGCGCCAGGTCGTCGTCGTCGAGTTCCACGCCGAGGCTGGCGGCTTCGAGCACCCCCCGCCCCTCGGTCCCCTGGAAGAGCTCGCGGGCGTCGTAGCCGAGCACGGCGAGATTGGCGATGGCCGACCCGGTCATCATCCCGGGGGCGATCGTCTCCACGAGGCCGGTGCGCCCCTCCAGCGCGATCCGGTCCATCGCCGGGGTGTGCGCGGCCATCAGCGGGGTTTTCCCCCCAAGTTCGGGAACCGCGTAGTCGGCAATGCCGTCGCCTAGAAAAATGACGTATTTCATGAGCGGTACGTGTCCAGGATCAGTCGGTGGAATGCCCCGTAATCGGCGGGCATGGTAAGGAAGCGCTCGTTTTTCAGCTCCAGCTCGGCCAGGCTCGGGGGCGCCTCGGGAGTGAACCCGAGCAGGTGTTCGATCTCCTCGGGGAACTTGGCCGGGTGTGCCGTCTCGACGCTCACGGCTATGGCGGAAGAGGGATGCTCGTGGAGGTAACGCTCCAGCCCGAGCCAGCCGACGGCGCCATGCGGCTCGAGCAGCAGCCGGCGCTCGTGCCAGGCGCGCCGGATCGTCTCCCGCGTTTCCTCGTCGCTCACGCTTACAGCCCACAGCAGGCTTTTCAGCTGCTCCATGTCCGGCATCCGGCGGATGGTCCCCGTCTCGTCCAGCCATCCCCCGAAGAGGGAGACGACGCGGGCGAAGTTGCTCGGGTGTCCCACGTTCATGGCGTTGGAGATACAGTGGCGCGAGGGGACGATTTTCTCGTACCGTCCCGTTTCCAGGAAGCGCGGAACCTCGTCGTTCTGGTTGGTGGCGACCACGATCCGTTCGACCGGAACCCCCATGCGCGCGGCCAGGAGCGCTCCCATCATGTTGCCGAAGTTGCCCGAGGGGACGGAGAAGATGATCGGGCCCCCCTCGGGGGTGAGGCGGACGGCCGCGTAGACGTAGTAGACGATCTGCGGGAGTAGCCGCCCGATGTTGATCGAATTGGCCGAGGTCAGCTGCACCCCGGCGAGGGTCCGGTCGGTGAACGCCTGTTTGACCAGGGCCTGGCAATCGTCGAACTTCCCCTGGACCCCCACGGCGGTGATGTTTTCTCCGAGCGTGGTCATCTGCTTCCGCTGGCGCGCGCTGACCTCGGCGGGGGGGAAGAGCACCATGACATCGATCTTCGGGATCTTGTAAAAGGCGTGGGCGATGGCGCTCCCGGTGTCTCCGCTCGTGGCGGTCAGGATCACCAGCCGCCCCGGGGCGTCGCGGTGCAGTCGGCCGAACATCTGCCCCATCATCCGCCCGGCGAAATCCTTGAAAGAGGCGGTCGGGCCGCGGTCGAGGCGCAAGACGTACCGGCGGCCGTCCACCGGTTCGATCGGAACGTCAAAGTCGTAAGCCTCGCGGCACATCTCCTCCAGGGTTTCCGGGGGGAAGGTGCACGACACGAATTTGGCCAGGACGGCGGCGGCGATCTCGGGGTAGGACCGGTCCCGGAGCGACTCGAGTTCTCCGGGGGCGAAGCGGGGGATGGAGACCGGAAGATAGAGGCCTTTGTCCGGCGCCTGCCCCTGTATCAGGGCCTGGGCCAGGCCGACCGTCGGTGTCTGTCCGTTGGTGCTTGCGTACAGCATCTGATCCATTCCGGTCTCCCGCGTGGTGGCCAAAGTTACGCGGCCATTATACCCTAGACGAATCCGGGCCGAAACCATCAGAGAGTGCTAAAAATCGGCAGGGAAGGGGTTTTGGGCTACTGGATGTCGAAAAAGGAGCGGATCAGGGGGAGGTGCTCCTGGATATCGCCTTCGGTGGGGGACCGCTCCCAGGGGTCCCGCTCGAGGTCGTAGATGGTCACCTTCCGCCCGAGCACGTCGAAGAGGAACTTTTCCGGGTAGCGCACGACCGAAATGTATCCCCCGCCGTAGGGCTGGATCGAGAGCTTGGCCATGGAGGGCGGGGTGCGCTCCCCGTCCGCCCCGAGCCAGGGGGCGAACGATTCTCCCAGCAGGGCCCCGTGATCCATCCCCAGCAGGTCGAGCATGGTCGGGAGGAGGTCCATCTGGCTGAAGCGCTCCGGGACTTCGACGCCGGAGCCAAAGCGGCCGCCGGAGTCGGCCGGGGGGACGAAGAGGAGGGAGATCAGGAAGTTCTCCTCCCAGGCCCCGCGCTCGTTGTAGATGTTGTGCTTGTGGATCGGGAGCGGCCAGGAGTGGTCGCTGACGGCCACCAGCGACCCCCGCTCGCCGAAGCGCGCGCGGAAGAGGTCGTAGCAGAGCCCGAAATAGGCGTCCTGGACGAAGGTGGTGTTCGACAGCCGTTCTTCGAATTTTCCGGGCTTGGGGAAGGGGATCGTGTCCAGGAGCGCCTCGTCGAGCACTTCGAACGGGGTGTGGTTGGTGGCCCCGGTGTCGAGGAAGACGAAGATCTTATCTCCCGCGTAATGGTTGTCGAGGTGCTCGAAGACCCGGCGGTAGAAGATGTCCTCCCGGTAGCCCCAGTCAAACTTGATGTCCCCCGGCCGCATGATCTCGTCGGAAAGCACTTCCTCGAAGCCGGTCGAGTGGGCAAAACTGACGATCCGGGGGTTGCGGCTTCCCCCGAAGAAATAGAGGGTGCGGTAGCCGAGCGATCGGAACAGCTGCGGCAGGCAAGTGAGTTTTTCGATCTCCTCCGGGGTGTATTCGTCCACCAGCGCCCCGGCGGCGCTCGGTGGGACCCCGCACAGAATGCATTCGTAGCCGCGCAGGCTCTGGACCGAGTTGCCGTACATGCGGGGAAAGAGGACGCCGTCCTGCGCCGCGCGCATCAATTGCGGGGTGACCCGGGGGCCGGTCAGCAGGCCGCTGAGGCTTTCCTGCTTGACGACGAAGACCGCGTCCCCCAGGGCGCCGGGGGCGAAGCGGCCGTTCGATCGGGCGCTCTCGGACTGAAGCCGGGCGATGTGGCGCTCGTAGAGCTCGGTGTATTCGTTGCGCAGGCTCCGGTCGCTGAGGAAACTGGAATAGACGAACCCGGCGGCCGATCCCCGGACGGAAGCCATCGTCAACCCCTGGCATAGGGCGGACAGGGCGATGACGCCCCCGAGGCCCAGGGCGAAGGCGCGCGGCGCGCGCCCGCCGAGGCGTAAAAGCGGCGCGTAGGCCCGTTTTTGGCAGAGGGCGAAGATCGCGATGAGGGCGATGACCACCGGGAACCAGGGGGCGAAGAGCTTCCAGGTGGCCGGCAGGGCGTCGCCGAGGTTGTACCACATGAAGAAAAAGTCGAAGTCCATTTTACGGACCGATTTGTAGACCGCAAGGAAGAGGAGGAAATGAAAGCCGACCGCTGTGAGCGTAGAGACGGCGATGCGGCCCCCCCGCCGGCGCCAAATCCCCGGGAGGGAGGCGAAGAGGAGGTATAGCGCGACCGGCGCCAGGACAACGCAGAGGATGTTGACGAACAGGATCAGGGTGGAAACCTGGAAGAAGGGGAGGTCGGCCACGAAGGTGTCCAGTTCCAAGCCGCAGTAGATCCCGAACAGGACCAGGTAGAGGCCGAGGAGGCCCCACTCGAGCCTCTTACTCATAGCGCAGCGCTTCCACCGGGTTCATGCGCGAAGCCCGCAGCGCGGGGAGCATGCCGAAAGTCAGTCCCACCAGCAGGGTGACCCCGAAGCCGAAAACGATGGCCAGGACGGGGATATCGATCCGGATGTCGGGGGCGAAAAAGCGGACGGAAAAGGGGGCGGCCACCCCTAGGAGGGTGCCCACCAGGCCCCCGCCGCAACTGAGGATCAGCGCCTCGACCAGGAATTCGGTCAGCAGCACCTTGCGGTGGGCGCCGATCGCCTTCTTGATTCCGATCTCCCGCGTCCGTTCGGTCACGGTGATGAGCATGATGTTCATGATGCTGATGCCGCTTGCGACGAGCGAGATGGCCGCGATCACCAGCAGTACCAGGGTCAGTCCGAGGCTGATCTTTCCCGCCGCCTCGAGGATGCTTGCGAGGTTGATGACACTGTAGAAATCCTGGTCGCGGTGCCGGGCGATCAGAAGCCGCTCGATCTCCTCCGTGACTTGGGGGACCAACCCCATGTTTACGGCCGACACGTAGATGCTGTCGATCGAGTCGTCCGGCTTGAAATAGCGGACGACGGGCAGCGGCATGACGGCGCTGAATTCGGCCACCTCCGTCTGTCCGAAGGTGTTGGCTCTTTCGCTGAAAATGCCGATGACCGTGAAGCGGATGCCGTGGAGCGTGATCGAACCGTCGTAGAAGGGATCGCGTGCCAGGCGCCGCCGGAACGGTTCGGTGATCACGCACACCTTGCTCCGCAACCGCATGTCGTTGTCGTCGATGAAGGTGCCCTCCAGGATGCGCAGGTTGCGCACCTCGCGGTATTCGGGCGTCGTCCCGATCAGGGTGACGCGGCGCGACACCCCGTCGAGCGTCAGGGTGGGGAAACTGGTGATGAGGGGGGCTACATTTCCGACTCCAGGGACTTCCTTCCGTATCGCCTCGACGTCCCCCGGACTGAGCCGGTCGGCGACGGGGGCCGACTCGTTGTTGATGGAGATCAGGTTGGTTCCCACCCCCTGGATCTGCTCCAGGGTATAGGCCCGTCCGCTGATCCCGGCGATGACGACCAGCACCAGCGAAGCGGTGCCCACGACCATGCTCAGCGACGTCAGGACCGCTCGCCCCCAGTTGCGCAGGAGCGCCTGGACGGCGGTGCGGAGGATCTCGAAGATGGGGAAGGATGTCTTCATCAGGATGCCGGCCGGCCGGGGTTTGCGTCGAGCGGATTGGTCACCACGACCTCGCCCTCCCGGACCCCCTCAAGAATTTCAATCTCCTCGGCGGTGACCAGCCCGGTGACAATGGTCCGTACGGACGCCTCCGACCCTTCCATCACCATGATCGCCCGCTTCCCGTCCAGGCTGAAGACGGCGCTGCGGGGGACCGTGAGCGCGTCCGACTTCTGTTCGGTGGTGATTTCGACCTTCACGTTGAGGTTGGGGATCAGTTCCTCCGGCTCCCCCTCAATGGAGCAGAGGACATAGCCCACCGTGCGATTGTCGAGATCCACCACCTGTCCGGCCGGCCTTTCGACTGTCCCGTTCCAGTGCCGGTTCGCCAGCCCGTCCCATTCGATCCGCGCCGGCTGGCCCTCGGCGATCATCCCAAGATCGGGCTCGTCCACGTAGGCACGGAGCCGCACCCTGCCCGGCTGGTTGATCCGGGCCAGGAGTTGACCCTTGGCGACCCGGGCGCCCGGTTTCACCTCGAGGGCGAACAGCACTCCCGCTCTCGGCGCCCGCACGGTTTCCATCCCGACCTGTTGCTCCAGGAACTCCACCTGCGCGGCCAGTTCCCGGACTTTCGCCCGTTCCCACTCCTTCTCCTGGACCGAGTAGCGCCCGAGGAGATCGATCTTCTGTCGCTCGAGTCCCTGGATCTGCAACTGGAGCCGGTCCCGCTCTCCGGCGAGGGCTTCCACCGACGCCCGCGCCACGGCCCCCCTGGCAAGCAGGCGCTCCTCCACCGCGAGATCTTTTCGTGTGCGCTCGAGGGCATGGGCGGCGGCGGCGATCGAGGCATCGAGCACCGTGACTTCCTCCTCGGGAGGGCCGGTCTCGGCCCGCCGTGCCTGCCTCCTCGCTTCGAGCAGCGCGGTCCTCGCGTCGGCGAGGGCCGTGCGGGTTTCAGCCGATTCCAGTTCGATGAGGTTCTGCCCGGGGGCGATGCGGGCTCCTTCCTTTACGGGAATGCGCGCCACCACCCCGTCGATGGGGGCGTAGACCTCGCTCTGCTGCACCGGCTCGATGATGCCGTTGGTGTTGACTGCCAGCCGCAGATCCTGGCGCACGGCGCGAGCGGTGTGATATTGCGGGGCGTCCGAGCCCCGGTTCAGAATGATCATCGCAACGACGAGGCCGATGAGGACCAGGATGGCAGCCGGAATGAGAATCTTGCGCATGACTCCGCCTCTCATTAGCAAAACAGTAAGGTTACCGCATCCTGCGGCGTTTGTGAAACCGGTCGGACAGGCTCCGAACAGGATGTTGAAAAATCCGCCATTTTCATCCTAAAAAATTCACAATAGGAATTGTCCTCGCAAGGAGGCCTCGCCGGCTTGGGAACGGAGATGGGGACGAACCATTTTAATCCTTGCCGTTTTCATCAAGTGGCTCACGGCCCCCGATCGCGTATGAAAACCTGCTTCAGCTTGACCAACCCTTCGGGGGTGGCGATCAGGGTCTTGACGGTCAGGGTCCTGCGGTCCCGGGAGAGGGAGAACTCCTCCTGGACGTTGTGCTCCACCCTCCCGTGCCCGGTCGAGATCGACTGGATCCCCGCGGTGAGGAGCTTCCCCTTCTTCCATTCCGTGCGGGAGGCGTACTCGCCACGGCCGTCGGAGGCGAGATTGAGGCAGCGGCCGCCGTCGAAGGCGAACTCCTGGGTGACCGTCCTCCTCTCCCCGTCAAGGGTGAATCGGCGCACGATTCGGATTCGGTCTCCCGTCTGGGTGATCTCCAGGCGCAGGCTGGACATGAAGCCGGCGGGGGAGGGGTCGGGCAGAGGGGGCGGGGCGTCTTCGACGACAGTAATGGGGCCGGCGTCGATATGCAGGTTGCGGATCCCCGGCGCCACCTGTTCCATCTCGCTTCTGTCGGGGACAAGTGCCCAGTTCCCGCCGAGATCGGCGCGTTTCTCCGCGGCCGGCGCCGCCAGCGCCATAGCGGCGGATACGAACCAGACGACAATATTCATGGCGGTGTCTCCTCCCGCACGGACGGGCTTCTCCCCTCAGTGTACTCCCCCGCGCGGCCGGTCGAGGAAGGTGGTTGGCTAATTTATTGATGCATTTGATTATGTGGGTTTTTTGGTGAGGGATCAATCTTGACGTCCGGAGGAAGTCTGTGTTAGCTTGAACCGTTTATATCTGGAGAAAACGGGTGATTTCCTCTGTGGTTGCCAGAAGATACGCCAGGTCGCTGGCCGATGTCGCTTTCGAGGAGAAGGCGGCGGAGCGGGTGATCGCGGATCTCGAGCGCTTCCAGGAGATCTTTGCTGCCGTGCCTGACGTCCTCGAGGCCCTGGCTTCGCCCGCCGTTGCGCGCGCAGCCAAGGGCCGGTTGCTGGACGAGCTGCTCGGCCGCTATCCCGTCAGCCCGCTGGCGTCCAATTTTTTATACGTACTCCTCCGCAACAACCGGATCCGGTATTTCCCCGCCATCCTGGGCGAATTTCGGAAGACGATCGATGCCCGCCTGGGACTGGTGCGCGCGCGGGTGACGTCGGCCGCGCCGCTCGGAGAGCCGGAACTGAAGAGGATGGAGGCCGGCCTGTCCCGGTTCACTGGCGCGCGGGTCCAGGTCGAACCGCGCACCGACCCGGGCTTGCTGGGGGGGGTCATGGTCGAGATCGGGAGCACTGTTTACGACGGCTCGATCCGGACCCGGCTTGAGGAGATGAAGCGGCGCCTGGCTGAAAACCACCGGGAGAGTCGGTCGGAAACGCGGCAGGACTGAACGCGTAGCGCTCGCAGAGAGGGAACGAGTTTATGGAAATCAAGGCTGAGGAAATAAGCCGGATCCTGAAGGAGCAGATCCGCGAATACCGGGCGGGGGTGACGGTCAACGAGGTCGGGACCGTGATCAGCGTCGGCGACAGCATCGCGCGCGTCCATGGGCTGGATCACGTGATGGCGGGCGAGTTGCTCGATTTCCCCCACGGGGTCAAGGGGATTGCGCTCAACCTGGAGGAGGACAACGTCGGCGCGGTGCTGTTCGGCGAGCACGCCCGGATCCGCGAAGGGGACGTTGTCAAGCGGACCGGGCGGATCATGTCGGTGCCGGTCGGCGAGTGCCTCGTCGGCCGGGTGGTCAACGCCCTGGGGGAGCCGATCGACGAACATGGCCCCATCGATGCCACCGAATTCGCCAATATCGAGCGGCTGTCGCCCGGGGTGGTGGACCGCCAGCCGGTCAAGGAGCCGCTCCAGACGGGGCTCAAGGCCGTCGATTCCATGATCCCCATCGGCAGGGGGCAGCGGGAACTGATCATCGGCGACCGCCAGACGGGCAAGACGGCTATAGCCATCGACACGATCATCAACCAGCGGAACACGGACGTTGTTTGCATCTACGTCGCTATCGGGCAGAAGCGCTCCACGGTGGCCCAGGTGGTTAAGACCTTGGCCGACGCCGGGGTGATGGACAGGACCATCGTCGTTTCGGCCTCGGCCTCGGACCCCGCCACCATGCAGTACATCGCCCCCTATTCGGGCTGCACCATGGGAGAGTACTTCCGCGACCGCGGTCGGCACGCCTTGGTCATATACGACGACCTGTCCAAGCACGCGGCCGCCTACCGCGAGATCTCCCTGCTGCTGCGCCGCCCACCGGGGCGCGAAGCCTACCCCGGCGATGTCTTCTACCTTCACTCCCGGCTGCTGGAGCGGGCGGCGAAAATGAATGCGGAAAAAGGGGGGGGAACCCTCACGGCGCTCCCGATCATCGAGACCCAGGCGGGGGATATTTCAGGGTACATCCCGACCAACGTCATTTCGATCACCGACGGGCAGATCTTCCTGGAGTCAGACCTCTTTCATGCCGGCATCCGCCCGGCGATCCACGTGGGCAACTCGGTGAGCCGCGTCGGCGGGAACGCCCAGATCAAGGCGATGAAGCAGGTGGCAGGCACCTTGCGCCTGGAGCTGGCGCAGTACCGCGAACTGGCCGCCTTCGCGCAGTTCGGGTCCGACCTGGACAAGGCGACTCAGGCCCAGCTGGCGCGCGGGGAGAGGCTGACGGAAATCCTGAAGCAGGACCAGTACCAGCCGCTCGGGGTCATCGAACAGGTGGTGTCGATCTACGCCGGCACCCGGGGCTTCACCGACAGCCTGGCGGTGGCCGACCTGCCCGATTTCTTCGCCCAGCTGCTCCGTCATCTCCTGTCGGCGAAGAAGCCGCTCATGGAGAAACTCGAAGCCGCCAAGGCGCTCGACGACGACCTGAAGGCCGAACTCGATGAGGCGCTCGCACAGTTCAAGGACACGTTCACTGCCGCGCAGGGCGCGGCGTAGGGCGAACGCGGCATGGCCAACATACGCGACATCCGCCGACGCATCCACAGCATTGGCAACATCCAACAGATCACCCGGGCCATGAAGTTCATCTCGGCCGCGCGGCTGCGCAAGGCGCAGCAGCGGGTGGTGGCCGCCCGCCCCTATGCGCGCCTGATGACCGAGGTGCTCGAGAGCCTGGCCGCCCGGGTGCCGGAGCAGGCGCACCCCCTGCTGGCGCGCCGCGGGGACCGGAAGGTCGAACTCGTGGTGATCTCTGCCGACCGGGGATTGTGCGGGTCCTACAACACCAACATCATCCGCTCGGTGCTGGAGTTCCTCAACGAACACCCAGGCTGCGACGTCGAGCTGAACATCCTTGGGAAGCGCGCGCGCGACTTTTTCCGCCGGCGTCCCTACCCGGTCCGTCACGAGGCGGTCGGCATCCTGCAGCAGGTGGCATTCGCCGACGCGGCCGCCATCGCCCGGGACCTCATCGAGGAGTTCTGCTCGGGGCGGAAAGACCAGGTCTGGCTCGTCTACAACGAGTTCAAATCGGTGGTACGGCAGGACGTGGTCGTGGAGCAGCTGCTGCCGATCCCGCGTATCGAAATCTCCGACGCGGCCGGCCGCGTGGAGTACCTCTACGACGAGGCTCCCGAGCTGGTCTTCGGCAACCTGCTGCCGCGCCACGTCGAGGCTCAGGTTTTCCGGGCGCTGCTCGAGGCCGCCGCGAGCGAACAGGGGGCGCGCATGACGTCGATGGAAGCGGCCACCAACAACGCCGCGGATATGATCGAAGGGCTGACGCTTTACGCCAACAAGGTGCGGCAGGCGGATATCACCAAGGAACTCATCGAGATCGTCAGCGGCGCCGGCCACTAGGGCCGGAAGGGAACCAAGCGCGCGCGGCGCGGAGCGAAGGAGAAACGGGAATGGCACAGGTCGGGAAAGTGGTTCAGATCATCGGTCCGGTGGTGGATTGCCAATTCGAGGAAGGGCGCCTCCCGTCGATCTACAATTGCGTCGTCATCGAGGGGGAAGCGGCCGGTCGGCCCATGCGCGTGAGGGTCGAGGTCCAGCAGCACCTCGGCGAGAACCGGGTCCGCTGCGTCAGCATGGAGCCCACCGACGGCCTGGTACGCGGCATGACGGCGATCGACACCGGGGAGCCGATCACCGTCCCGGTCGGGAAGGAGACGCTGGGGCGCGTGATGAACGTGATCGGCGAGCCGGTCGATGAAATGGGCCCGATCGAGGCCGGGCAGCGCCGTCCCATCCACCGCCCCGCCCCGAGTTTCGAGGACCAGAGTACCGAGACCCAGATGCTCGAGACCGGCATCAAGGTCATCGACCTGCTGGAGCCGTACGTCCTGGGGGGGAAGATCGGGCTGTTCGGCGGCGCCGGCGTGGGCAAGACGGTGGTGATCATGGAGATGATCCACCGGATTGCCATGCACCACGGTGGTTTCTCCGTCTTCGCCGGGGTGGGGGAACGCACGCGCGAGGGGAACGACCTCTGGCTCGAGATGAAGGAGTCGGGCGTCATCGAGAAGACGGCCCTGATCTACGGGCAGATGACGGAGCCGCCGGGAGCGCGGCTGCGCGTCGGGCTGACGGGCCTGACCGTGGCGGAGTACTTCCGCGACGAGGAGCACCAGGACGTGCTCCTGTTCATCGACAATATCTTCCGCTTCACCCAGGCGGGAGCCGAGGTTTCCGCGCTCCTGGGACGCATGCCCTCGGCCGTGGGGTACCAGCCCAACCTGGCCACCGAGATGGGGGAGCTGCAGGAGCGGATCACCTCGACCCGCAGCGGTTCCATCACCTCCATCCAGGCGATCTACGTGCCGGCTGACGACTACACCGACCCGGCTCCGGCGACCACCTTCGCCCACCTGGACGCCACCACCAACCTCGAGCGGAGGATCGTGGAACTGGGGATCTACCCGGCCGTGGACCCGCTGGCATCGACCTCGCGCATCCTCGACCCGCGTATCATCGGCGAGGACCACTACCGGGTCGCCCGCGAGGTGAAGCAGATCCTTCAGCGCTACAAGGACCTGCAGGACATCATCGCCATCCTGGGGATCGACGAACTCGGCGAGGACGACAAGCTGACCGTCAGCCGCGCCCGCAAGATCCAGAAGTTCCTGTCCCAGCCCTTCTTTGTCGCCGAGCAGTTCACGGGGATCCCGGGCAAGTACCTCTCGATCAAGGAGAGCATCGAGGGATTCCGCGGGATCTGCGAGGGGAAGTATGATCACGTCCCCGAACAGGCGTTTTTCATGGTCGGGGGGATCGACGAGGTCCTCGAGAAGGCGCGTAAGATCGAAGCCGCCTGATGGCGCAGGGGGGAACCATGGCACTGCCCGATACCATTCATCTCGAGGTCGTCACGCCCGACCGGCAGATCTTCAGCGGCGATGTCGACGCCATCGTGGTCCCCGCCCGGCAGGGCTACATGGGGATCCTGCCGGGGCACGCGCCGCTCCTGGCGGAACTGGGGATCGGGGAGATCTCCATCCAGACCGGCGCGGACACCGACTACATGTTCTGCTCCTGGGGGTTCCTGGAGGTTTTGCCCGACCGGGTGGTGCTGCTTGCGCAAACGGCGGAGATGGCTTCCGACATCGACGTCAAGCGCGCGGAGGAGGCGAAGGAGCGCGCGGAAAAGATGCTGTCGTCCCAGGATCCCGGGACCGATTTTCGGGGCGCGGAGCTGGCGTTGATGCAGGCGATCTCCCGGCTCAACGCGGCGCACAGGCTCGTCAAGAAAAAGCAGCCGCGTTCCTGCTTGCATGAAAAAAGCCGCCGGTGAGAGTTTCCTCCGCCGGCGGCTTCCGTTGTTCCGCGCTTCTCCTTAGGATTTAGGAAAGCCCCAGTTCCTCCTTGGCCCTCCGGTACACCTTGTCGATCCCGATGGTGGTGTCGTTGTGGATCGCCTTGTACAGCTGTTCCATCCTCTCCTTGGCCTTGGGGGCGATGTCGCCGCCAAGGACTTCGGCCTTGGCGAAGGATTCGATCGCCTCGTCCACCATCTTCTTTTCCCACTCGCACATCCCGATCCAGTAGTAGCCGTCGGCGTAGCGCTCGGCTTCGATGGCCTTGCGGAAGGCTTCGATGGCCTCGTCGAACTGCTTCTGGTCGTAGAGGTTGACCCCGATGACGTGGTAGGCGTCGTGGCGGGCCACGGCGAGGTGCTTCCGGGTGTCCTCACTGGGATCCTTTACGAGGTCGGCCGCCTTGATCGTTTCCCGGGCGAATTCTTCGGCCTTGGAGATGTTGTTCTTGGATGCGTGGAACTGCATGATTTCGTAACGCAGCCGGAAGTCCGTTTCGTATTCCGGGTACATCATGGCCGAGGCGTTCCATTCCAAGTACTTGTCGTCGTTGCCCATCTTCTTGTACAGCCTGGCGATCTGGTAGGCGATGCTGCCCGTGGGCCGCAGCTTGTAGATCTTCTCGTAGCAGTCGACGCATTTCTCGTCGTGTTCGAGGATCTCGGAGGCCTTGGCCAGGTAGGCCAGGGTCTGCAGATCGTCCGGGTGGTGTTGGCTCCACTGTTCGGCCAGGACCTCGAGCTCGGTGTACTTATCCGCCTCGGAGCATTCGAACAACAGGCGTTCGTAGGAGGATTTTACATAAGGCATAAGTGCGGATTCGGGGTATTTATCCACGAAAGCCAGAAGCATCGCTCCGCACTTGAGCGGGTCGGTCTCCTTGTCTGCCGCCTCCCAAGCCATGTACTCCTCTTCCCCGTACTCCGTCTCCTCTTCCTCGGCCTGGGCCTGATCCTGTAAGAGCGCAAAGGCGGTGCTGTCGCCGGCGACGATGAAAAACGATACCGCCAACGCGAGCAAGGCTGCAAAGAAAGTTCTGCTAGTGCATTTCATCAATGGTTCCCCCTCTTGGTTCTGCCGGATGGATCTCCCTGTTTTCTCGTACTAGCGTGTTAGGAGTCCAGGTCCCGCCGCATTTCGCAGACAAGCGCCAACGGGACATCCTCCGTTTATTTAGATGCCGTGCGTGCCCCGCAAGTTTCATGCTGCTGGCGGAGGACCGAATCCCGGGGGATGCCGGCCGCTCCTGGCCGTCATCCTCAAACGAGGATTAAATCACAATTTAGGCCCAATCGTCGAGAGAATTTCGGCGCCTCCCCGACTTTCCTGTAACTGGATGGAATTATGGTATGATTCGGCTTTTCATTCACGGTTTTGGGGTGGGGCCGGTTCGCGGGTGGAGCCGGCGGGCTGGAACAGGGTATCGGAGGTGTCATGGAATCGAGCGGGAACAACGGGGATTTCGGCAGGGGCTCCGGTGGGGCGGAAGGGGAAACAGCGCAGCCCGTCGATTTTGTGCGGGCGGCGGTGAGGGATGACGTTGCGGCGGGGAAAAACGAAGGGCGGGTGTGCACACGATTCCCCCCCGAACCGAACGGGTACCTGCATATCGGGCACGCCAAAGCCATCTGCCTGAACTTCGGCATCGCGGCCGAGTTCAGCGGCCGCTGCAACCTCCGCTTCGACGACACCAACCCCGCCAAGGAGGATGTCGAGTACGTCGAATCGATCCAGGAGGACGTCCGCTGGCTCGGGTTCGACTGGGACGACCGCCTCTACTATGCTTCCGACTATTTTGAGCGGATGTACGCTTGTGCCCTGGAACTCATCCGGATGGAGAAGGCCTATGTCGACAGCCTGACGGCCGAGGAAATCCGGGCTTACCGGGGGACCCTGACCGAACCGGGGAAGGCGAGTCCCTACCGCGACCGGTCGGTGGAGGAAAACCTCGATCTGTTCGAGCGGATGCGCGCGGGGGAGTTCGACGACGGGGCCCACGTGTTGCGGGCCAGGATTGACATGTCCTCCCCGAACCTGAACATGCGTGATCCCACGATCTACCGCATCCGCCGGGTGCGCCACCACCGGACGGGCGGGGAGTGGTGTATCTACCCGATGTACGACTTCGCCCACTCCCTGTCCGATTCCTTCGAGGGGATCACCCACTCGATCTGCACGCTCGAGTTCGAGGATCACCGGCCCTTGTACGACTGGTTCCAGGAGACCCTCGGGCTCCCCTCGCGCTCGCAGCAGATCGAGTTCGCGCGCCTCAACCTCAGCTACACTGTCATGAGCAAGCGCAAGCTGCTCCAGCTGGTGAGGGAGGGGCTGGTCGGCGGCTGGGACGACCCCCGCATGCCCACCCTGTGCGGGCTGCGCAGGCGCGGGTACACGCCCGCATCGGTCCGCAATTTTTGTGAGCGGATCGGTGTGGGCAAGCGTGACGGGGTCGTGGACGTGGCCCTGCTCGAACACACCCTGCGGGAGGACCTGAACGCCCGCGCTCCCCGGGTCATGGCGGTGTTGCGCCCCCTGCGGCTGATCATCGACAACTATCCCGCGGACAAGATGGAGATGTTTCCGGCCGTCAACAACCCCGAGGACCCTTCGGCCGGGACGCGGGAGGTGGCGTTTTCGCGCGAACTCCTGATCGAGCGGGAGGACTTCATGGAAGACCCGCCCAAGAAATTTTTCCGCCTGGCCCCGGGGCGGACGGTGCGGCTGCGCTACGCCTGCCTCGTCACCTGCACCGGTGTGGTCAAAGACGAGCGGGGGGAGGTTGTGGAGGTCCACTGCCGGTACCATCCCCGGGGGGAGGCGGAAGACCTGCCTCGGGCCAGGGCGACGCTGCACTGGGTCTCGGCCCCCCACTCGCTTCCCGCCGAGGTTCGGCTCTACGACCGGCTCTTTTTGGTCGAAAACCCGGGAGACGAAAAGGAAGGGAAAGATTTCAAGACGCACCTGAACCCCGGTTCGCTCGAGATCCTCGACGGCTGCCGGCTGGAGGCCTCCCTGGGGGCGGCCCGGCCCGGGGACGGCTTCCAGTTCGAACGGCTCGGTTATTTCTGCATGGACCCCGACTCCCGGCCGGGGGCCATGGTGTTCAACCGCACGGTGGCCCTGCGCGATGCCTGGGCCAAGATCGTCCGGAAGACGTCCGCCTGATCCGGCGGGAGCGCGCTTTGAGCTTGAATCCGGGGGATGCTTTTCTTACAATGGCGTTAGGGCTGGGAGATCGTCTAATGGTAAGACGGGTGGCTCTGGACCATCTGATCGGGGTTCGAATCCCTGTCTCCCAGCCAATTCTACATTGGCGCCTTTTCCATCGGCAAATTGGATGATTTATTGAGCGTGATGCAAGTTCCCCGTCGTTGGGACAGCTCGCGGATACCACGTTTGCAGCAATCGATGATCTGGAGGATTCGAGGATGAAACTCAGGATGTCATGTATGACAGCCCTTGCGCTGTTGCTTTTGGGAAGCCTGTCCAACGCCTCGGCCGACTGCTCGCGCGGCCGGCTCGAAGAGTTGACGGAAAAGTATTTTGAATCGCTTACGGCGCACTCCGCGGCGATGCTGCCGCTCGCCGCGGATGTCAAGTTCACCGAGAACGGTGTGGAGAGAAAGATCGGGGAGGGGTTCTGGCAGACGGCGGGCAAGCCCCTGCTCAGGCGGACCCTGATCGATACCGCGAAATGTTCCACGGCCGTCATCGCCGTCGTTGAAGAGCCGTACGATTCCAAGACGGTGGGCACTGGAATGGGCGGCAGCATGGGCGCGCCGGGCGTTCCGGCGGCCAAGCCCAGGCCGAAGCCGGCCGAAGGGACGGTCCGGCCGATCCTGTTCGCCGTCCGGCTCAAGGTTGAAAATGATAAGATCAGCGAGGTGGAAACCATCGTGGCGCGGGAGAACGAATTCATGTTCAACCCTGAAGTCGTCCTCTCCACGAAGGATCAAGACTGGGAGACCATTCTTCCCCCCGAAAAACGGACCCCGCGCAAGGTGCTGGCAGACGCGGCCAATCATTATTTCGACCTGTTCAAGGAGGGCTCGACGGTCAGCGTGCCCTTCGCCGAGGTGTGTGACCGTTGGGAGAACGGCTTTCTTGCGACCGGGCAGGACCATGACTGCTCGCCGGTGACTTTCAGGAAGCGGATCGGCGTCAGCATGGACCATGGCCCGCGGCGCGTCCTGGTGGACACCGAAAGGGGACTTTCGATCGGCTTCATGATGTTCGGCGGCGGGGCGTCTGCGAACAAGGACAACCCCACCGGCAGCGGGCTGGTGGATTGCCATATGTTCAGGATGCGGGACGGCAAGGTGGACCTGATCCACTCCATTGTCGGTCCCCGGGCGCAGACGATGGGCTGGCCGCTGGAACCGATCGAATAGGCGGGCCCTGTCCGGGCCGCAGAGGACTTTCCCCCGGCCTTCAGCCGCCTTGATCGCCGGGGGGAGTTTCTGCCTGGATGTTCGAAGGGGGCGCTCCGCGGTATCGATCTCGCTCCGGGAAGGGATTTCGACTACGACATCTAGCATGAAGTGCATGCCGTTCCGCCCCGGGGGGAGGCTGATGGACAAGGTCGTGAAAGTCTGGGAGGAATGATAAATTCCCCGGGGCAGCGATCGCTCCCCTGCGGTGTTCGGCCAGGGCCCGAAGGGGCCAGGCCCATATTATTCATTCAGCGTGGTCCGTCCCCGCCTGGATAAGGAGTGTAATTTATGAGTCTGAAGGAATACGCCGATTTTGCCAACGAAAACAGGTCCTGCTACCTGGCGACGGTCGAGGGTGATCAGCCCCGGGTGCGTTGCCTCGGCATGTGGTACGCGGATGAAACCGGGTTCTATTTCCAGGCGCAATCGGTCAAGGCGCTGTACCGGCAACTGCAGCAGAACCCGAAGGTCGAGGTCTATTTCCACACCAAGGATTTCAGTCGGGCGATGAGGGTCTCGGGCAAGGTCCGTTTCATCGAAGACCTCGAGGTGAGGGCGAGATGCATCGAGGAACGCCCCTTCGTGAAAGATTTCGGGATCACCGAACCGGACAACCCCCTGCTTGTCGTGTTCCAGCTCTATACGGGAGAGGCCTATTTCTGGGGGATGGGGGACAGCATGAAGGAACACCTGATCCCCAGGATCAAATTCTAGCGCCGTCTGGAGCGATGGGGACGGATGGCAGGATATCTTATTGTTTTTCTATAAGTTGTCCTGGTCCGTCCCCGATTTTTAGGCCGTTTTTCCTGGCGACTTCCCTGATCCAGGTCCACTCCTTGGGATGGATCTTCCCGTCGATCCGGGCGAGCATGAGGGCGTCGCGCACGAAGCGGCGGGCGATGGCGCGGTCGGAAAACTTTATCGGCTGGTTCTTGATGTGGGGGTTTTTCAGGACGTCGTCGATCACTCCTGCGCAGAAGCGCGGGTCAAAGTCGAGCCGCCGTCCGAGCCGGATCATCAGGTCCCTTTCCTGGGCGCTGATCACCCGGTCCTTCCGGATCAGTACCAGCAACCCTCGGTAGTAGTTCCCACGCTCCGCAAGCGGGATTTCCATCGCTGTCCATTCCGGCGGCGCTTCCGACGCCTTGTGATAAAGAACCCGCCCCAGTTTACCATTCTTCCGCCTGCGCGTGCATGATAAAGGCTCCGTATCCGGGGCTTGCGTAAATGCTGGCGTTTGCCCCCCCCTTTGGCTAGAATGGCTCTGTTGTGCGCTTTCTGCGCGGATGACGAATCGCACTGATTATTGCAATGCCGGTGCAACATCGGAGGCTCTTGCTCAGTATATATCCTTATGCCCGGGCTCGCGGCCCGCTTGTTCGGAAACCGAACGGCAGACACCGGGATTCCCTGACCAGGCACTAATTTCAAGGAGGAGTATCCATGGCTGACGAAGAAACCAGACGGAGCGAAGGTGGAGGCCTCGGCCGCCGGAGCTTTCTGAAAAACGCGGGGATCGCGGTGACCGGCGGCACGCTGAGTGCTGGGCTCACCCTTGGGAAGGGGACGGCGTCGACGCTGCCGGGCACCGTGGCGCCGACCACGCTGACCATATTCCGCTGCCCCATCTGCAGCGCCGATTTCGCCACTTTTGCGGCCCTGCAGGGGCACTTCACCTCGGTCCACCCTGGTCCTGTCTCTTATACACATCT